>Ga0307992_1000126_pt1 | contig 49207 bp, 43 predicted proteins | sample EllFjometagen133_FD_203162 | JGI IMG/M metagenome (GOLD analysis project Ga0307992, IMG submission 203162) | Marine microbial communities from Ellis Fjord, Antarctic Ocean - #133 | ecosystem: Environmental > Aquatic > Marine > Unclassified | place: Southern Ocean | collected 2014-10-08
AATTGAAGGAAAATACAGCAATACCAACAGAATAATTGCAATAATTAGTTAATTTTTTAATATATTATTATGAAAAATTTTAAGTATTTAGGAATAGTTTTTGTTTTTTCTTTTATTTTTCTTGTCATAGCTAATCCAGTAAAAGCAGATTTAGCCAGCACCAAAGCTCTCTATCTGGCAAGAATAGATGATAAGCAGGCGGCTGTTCAAGCTCAAATAGATAGGATTTCTGGCTTAAGTTATATTAATGCTACGGCCAAAACGCAGTTAACTAATAATTTTAACTCCTACAACACTAATTATTTGGTAGATTTAGAAAAACAAATAAATGCTAGCTCTACAGAAGATCAGGTCATTGATTTAATAAACAGTGGTTGGCAGCTTCCTTATATGGTATTGGTTAAATCAATGTTTAGTTATGCTAACGCTAATGTTGTGGCTGGCAATATTCAAACTGCTTATCAGCTTATCAACGATACTAGAACTTTTGTGGATAATTATACTACTGACGTTAAATATAATGTTGCTCTCTCAGAAAACAACAAAAAATTTGCTTTAAAATTGAATTTCATAAAAGGAGCTTATGCACAAAAAGGAAAACCTATTGATGGCGTTTGCGGCACAGCGGATAAGCATATTTACACGTATGTAGATACAACATGGGGAGGTTTTTCTCAGTGTAGTGTTGGTAATCCGTCCAACACAAGTTTCCCCGCAGCAGGGGCAACAGCAAATTGGACATGTCCTGGAATAAATGGTGGTACAACCGCATCCTGTAGTTCCTCAAGGAATACTTGTGGTAATGCTATTACTGAATTAGGCGAAGATTGCGATGACGGAAACATTACTAATGGAACTGCTGGCGACACTTGTTATAATGATTGTACTAAGAGATATTTAGATGCAGGGGACACCACTAGCCTAGACAACGCTCTTGCAAATTTAGACGATTACGAATCGGCTGTGGCAGATTCTTTGGACGCAAATCTTTCTGGTATGGACACTTTGTTGGTTAATATATATAATGTATATAGTCAGGCTATTACTGAAAACGAAAAATTAGTTCTTATGACAGGATACGAACAATCTCTAGAAGCTTTCTATACTAATACCCAAAGCGTAAATAGTAATATAGTCACTGAAGTAGTAAATATTTTAGCTTTATAAATAAATTCCAAAGGTCAATAAATTTTTATTAATTAATTTGTAATTTGAAATAATTATGAAAAATAACACAATTTGGACAATCATTATCGTAGTTGCCTTGGTTATTTTAGGTATTATTCTTTTAAACTCTAAACCAGAGCTAACTCCAGAAGGAGAGGTATTGCCAGAAAATGGAGAAGAAATTGTTCTTCCTGAAGATGGAGGAGAATTTATTCCTGAAATGGAAGAAGCTTTAGAAGTATTAGAAGAAGCAGAAGCTGTAATTCCAGAGGGTAGCCTTGTCTCTGAAGATGGTGAGGTATTAACACCGGCAGGAGAAGCAGTTGATAATACGGCTTTACCTGGATCTCCAGATGCGCCAAAACAATCTCGTTCTCTTTCAGAAGAAGAAGTTCCAGAGACAGCCATTCAATTGACTGTTAGTGCTAGTGGTTTTTCTCCTAACGAGTTTGATGTTAAGTCAGGTGATGTAGTGACTCTTTCTTTGACTTCTGCTGACCGAACTCATGTCTTTAAATTTGATGATGCGGGTTTGCAAGCAGTAGCTATCGGAGTAGCTGGGAATGAAACTAGAGCAATTACATTCAATGCTCCAGCAGCAGGCGACTACACTTTCTATTGTGATGTGCCTGGTCATCGTGGACGCGGTGAAACTGGCATAATGCATGTAAAATAGTTCTAATTACAGATTGATTAGATTAAATTTTTTACGAGGGTCGAGTTTTGTATTAAAATTCGACCCTTTCTTAGAAATATTCCATTGAGTATTATCTTTTATTATTTGATGAGGTCGGACCTCATCATAGGGGGATTAAAGGTAGAATATTAACAGAAAAAATGGGTTTGAAATTATTACATAGAAAAAAGAGTTTTAAGATTTTATTGATTTCTGGGATATTAATTATTCTGGGAGTCTTTGTTATTTCTGGTTATTCGCAAGTTTTAGAATGGTGGAAAATTAATTTTGAAGGCGTGGAAGCGGGAACGAGTGATAATGTTCGTGGTTGGGCATGGGGAGAAAATATGGGATGGATTTCCATGAATTGCTATAATGACTTTGATTATGACTATCTTTTTGAAAATTGTTGCTCAGGTGGAGAGGATTGCCCAGAGGAATTAAAAGGTTCTGGTGGGTTATGGCAAAATGATTATGGAGTTACTTATGTTGATTCACCATTAGGAAGTTATATTGATAATGCTTTAATGGGTTATGCTTGGTCGGATAAAGTTGGTTGGATTTGTTTTGGCAAAAGTTGCAAATGTGCTGATTGCACTTCTTGTGATAATTATAATACTTGTACTAATTGTTCTGGTTGTCCTAGTAGCGTTAAACCTCCTCATGGATGGCCATTTCCATGGGCTTGTATTGGTAAACCAACATGGACGTGCGATGGTGGATCTAATAATGGTAATTCTTGTAGCATTGCTACTACTGACTGTCCTGATGGCACTTGCGTTTTTAGTTGCTCTGGAGATGGTGAAGAAGATTTTTTAGATATAAGCGCGCCAGGAGCTCCTTGTTATTCTGCGATAAGAGAAACATTAAAGGCGCATTGGACAATGAATACTATAAATGTTTTTGATGGTTCTAGTAATACAAATAATGGTACTTTAATGCCTGCTGATAACCCCCCTGTTTTAGCAAATGGTAAATTTGAAAATGCCTTAGAATTTGATGGCGAAAATGATTATATTGATATAACAGATAGTTTAAGTTTAAGTGTTACTGGAAATTTAGTTATTGAAGGTTGGATCAAAAGAGGAGCGATTGGTAGTGAACAGACAATTATTGGCAAATGGGATGAATCTGGTCCATCTGATCATAAAAAAAGTTATCGACTTTGGTTTAGTGCAGATAATAAATTAAATTTTAGTGTGGCTGATACAAATGATAATGAAGCTAGGATTACCCAAACTCAAGGATTATGCTTTGGAGGCGCAGAAGGTCAGGCGGGTACACCTTGTTCAATTGATGCTGATTGTTATGATCAGAATGTTTCTGGAACTTTTTGTCGCAATCCATTGCTTACCGACACGACTAAATGGCATCATGTAGCAGGGAAATATATAGCAACTATTGGTACTAACAATGCCTCTTTGCAACTTTTTATTGATGGGGCGAGAGTCAATGTCGGATTTGTTGGAATTCCTCCTGACTCTCTTTTTAATAAAAATAATGATTTATATATCGGAGCTAAGAAGAGCACTTTAGTAATGAATACACATTTTAATGGAATTATTGATAATATTGCTATTTGGTCTTGTCCTAATGTTGGATTTCTCTCGGGCAGAAGTGCCAAAGATGTTTGGACTGATGCAAAAATAGAAGTTTCTGGTTGGGCTAAAGTTGTTTCGTTAGGGGAAGGAGGATGGCTAAAATTGCAAGGCTCTACTAATGCTGGTAAAATTTGGGGACTTTATTTAGATGATTATGATACTTTTTATACTATTGGTGGATATATGGCCAATAGATATGCAGATACAACCATGGGCACAAATGGGTTAGTTGCTAACTGGTTAATGGATGAGCCAAGTTGGACTAATAGCACTGGTCCAATTCCTAATGGCGTGGTGGATAGTGGCCCGTTGGTTGACAAGAACCATGGTACTGCCAGTGGGGCAGTTCCAAGCACTGATGGTAAATTTAATAGCGCGGGCGAATTTGACGGAGTTGATAATTATATAGAAATATCTGACGATGCAACTTTAGATTTTACAGCAATAGAGAATTTTACTATACAATATTGGGCTAAACCGAATAGTTTTCCCACTAATGGATCAATGCCAATTGTCAAACGTCAAAGTGGTGCTGGTTATGAAATACAGATAGACGAGGATGGATCCATTTCTTGGTTTATAAGCGATGGAGCATATACTAAAGCAGATACTGACAACGCAAGCTTATTGACTGTTAATGTGTGGAACCATGTAACTATAGTTTTTGATAGAAATAATAATCAGATTATTAGATATTTGAATGGAGTTGTTACAGGGACTGTGGATGATTTTGGTAGTGTTGGTGATTTATCTAATAATTTAAGTTTATTTATTGGTGGGAGATTTTTAAGAGAAGATGCATATTTTCATGGTTTGATTGATAATCTATCTATATATAATATTGCGAAAACATCTACACAAATATTAGTGGATTACAATAAGCAAGATCCATATTGTGTTGGTTGGGATGACTATGATCATGATTACGGCGATCCGCCAGCTCCTTTTGATTTTGATACTTTATCTGTTGACAATACGCAAGGTTGCACTCAACTAATTGTTCAATGGGAAGCATCAAGCTGGGCTGAAAATTATACTTATTGGCGATGTACAGATATTCTAGAGAGTGATTGCAGTACTTGTTCCTATGTTGAGTATAATGTATTAGATGCAGAGGAATTTAACGTTCAGGACGTAGATGTTCTTACTAACACTGGTTATTGTTATAAGATTCAAGCGCATAATGAAGCTGGCTCAACATATAATTCTGATGGTCCAGTATGGAAGCAAACAACTCTTTGTTATCCAGAAAATGTTGAGATTAATGATGACACTTGCGGAGAGATTCAATCAAGGTGGGATTTGTCAGTTGATGCTGATGGTTATAATGTCTATCGTTCTTTAAATAATGATAGTAATGGATGTAATTATAGTCTAACGGCAAGTGGGTGTGAACTTATTGGTCAATTAGCTGAGGCAATGGATTATGATCTTGATAATGACGGTACTGATGATTTAGTGGCGCAATGGAAAATGAATGAAGATCTTTGGGATGGTTCTAGTAACGAAGTTAGAGATTCCTCAGGACAAACTCCCACAAATCATGGAGAAGCTAAGAATGGGCTAAACACTACTGCTACTGCTAAATTTGATCGTTCTGGAAATTTTGATGGTGTAAATGATTACATTAATTGTGGTAGTAGTAATAATTTAGAAGTATCAACAGCAACAGTTCAAGCTTGGATAAAGAGAGCATCTACGGATACTCGCGATGCTATACTTGCTGATAATGAATCTTCAGCATTAGATAAAGATCATCACCTTTGGTTTGAAATTAGTGATAATGATAAATTAGCCATTATTTTTGGAGATGGGACAGATTCGGCTACAAAGTATAGCACGGGTACGATTAATGATACTGATTGGCATCATGTTGCTGTTGTCCGTGATGATGCAGACGGAACAGGGACAATTACTTTTTATATTGATGGTCAGGCAGAATCGTCTCAATCATATAGTCTATCTAGCAATATAGCCCTATTAGGAAATGATGATTTTTGGGTTGGTAAAAGTAATGTGATTGGTTATGAATCTCCTTTTTATGGTTTAATTGATAATCTATCGATTTATAATTCTGCAAAAACAGCTGAGCAAATTAGACTTGATTATGATGCTGGCAATTGTGGGAGCGATAACTGTGGTTTGACTACAGTTTGCCATGTACAGGGAGTAGCTGACGGAAACTGTAATCAAGAAACAGCAGATTCAAGTATTTGTTGTTATACTGACAAACGTATTCTATCTTATATTGATTATTATTATCGTCTTACTGCTACAAGTGATGCGGGTGAATCTCCTGCTTCAAATTGTGATTGGACTGATTCTGATAATTGTCCGGCAATCGGGGATGATCCGTGTTGTCCTAATGGTCGTACAATTTGTTTCCCTCCAGTGGAAACAGAAGAAAAATAAGTTTAGGTAATTAGGATTTAAAATATTAGAAGAATAAAATAATAGAGCTTAGATGGCAAATAACAAAGAATCAAAATTTATTCTGTTTCTTGTTTTCTTGTTGAGTTTTTTAGTATTTTGTAATCAAGTTTTGGCAGTTGATTCCCAATATGTTTCACCAGACAATATTAAAGAATTAGATATTGGAACAGCGGTTAAAACAGAAGGAATTATAATAGTTGAACCTGGGGTTTTAGGATCTCAGTTTTTTTATATCAATGGAGTCCAGATTTACTCTTATTATAAAGATTTTCCAAGATTAAAAAGAGGAGATAAAATCGTTGTTCAGGGTTTTGTTTCTCAATCGCGAGAAGAAAAAAGAATTAACATTAAGGATAAAAGCGATATTGAAATTTTAGAAGGCCAATCAACAGTTGAACCTCAAATAATCAAAATAAAAGATATTGGTTATAGCTTAGTTGGGAAATTATTTAAAGTTCAAGGTATAGTTCTCGAAAAAACGGGATCAAGAATTTTCGTTAGCGATGGAGAATCAGAGATAACAATTTATATCAAAAAATACGCTAAAATAAATAAAACAATTATTCAAGAGGGTGATGATTTGGAGATTATAGGAATATTAAATCAGAATAATGATGAATTAAGGCTTTTGCCTCGTAGCAATCAAGATATTAATTTTATTATACCTGAACCCGACATCTTACCTCCAGCAAGCTTAGGATTTTTAAATTTAGAAGATTCCAATCACAATTCTATTGTTAATTTTGAATCTTTAAAACCATATCTTATATTTAGTGCCATAATCTTAGGCATAATTCTAATTATCCTAATCATTGTTAAAAAATTTAGAGATTAAACTAAAACCAACCCGACGGATTGGTTTTAGGAAAGGGTTGACGAAAGGTCTATTTTTTGCTTTAATACTAGATATGAAGCAGTTTAAGATAATAATCTTTAGTATTTTTTTCATTTTAGTAATCCCTTCTCGGGCTCTTTTTGCTTTGGGTCCAATTCCCATTGAAAATGCGGAAAAAATATATGATTTTAATTCATCTAGAATTATTGATTGGGATTATAGTACAGTTAACTGGGAAAAAGGAAAAGTCACTTTAGAGGAGCGAGATGGGAATTTTGTTTCTTCTGGAGTTTTATGGACAGATGATATTCGTTTTAATCCAGATATTTATTCATTGACCTTAACGGGTATTTATAGTCAACCATCAGGAACTCATGTTTTGGCTTTTGTCAGTTTTGATGATGATATCAGGGAATATCCTTTAGTTTGGGGGAGCCCCTTTGAACCAAATGTTACTGTTAGAAAAATACGTCTTAGGATATTTTTAGCTACGTCCAACCCTAACCTATCACCAGAACTTAATAAACTATATCTAAGAACAGAATTAAAAGATCTCTCTGAAAATGGACCAAAAAATAGAGATAACAAAAGGGTATCAAATTTGAATAAAATGAAAAAGGTTTTAGATAAATACTATAAGTATTTTAATCACTATCCAATAGTTAGTATTAAAGAAGAGGAAAAAGAAAATCAATGGGATTCATTAGAAAATATATTAGATTCAGCGACTTTGCATTACAGAGAGAATTATAAATATGGATTCAAGGAACAACCAGAAGGAGTAGATAATGATTACAAATATGGATACTCAACCGATAAATCGGGTAACAATTTCTTGCTTTGGGTCAAGTTAGAGCAAGCAGAGTCTAAACATTTAGAAGATTCATGGAAAGAAAAAACTTTTAATGTTGTTTGCGAATCTCCTACATTTTGTCTTTCCTCAATTGTTTCCCATGAACCTGATCCCCTAATTCGTTTTTTTGAAGAAGATGAAGGAGGTTCAGGAATTGATGATACTCAATTCATCAAAGAAAAAGACAAGGAAAAGGTTTATCTTAATTTAAATGGTTTTCGTTTATGGCTTAATGCTCCAGATGTTTTTGAGGGCGTGGGAGGCGTTTGGGATAGTATTGTTAATTTAGGATCTATGATTCAAGAAATACCTTTGGCAAAATTTATTCGCGCCGAAGGAGACGAGAAAATTTATTTAGTTTCTAATAACGGCACTATCAGGCATATGTTTAGTCAATCAATGATTGATGTCTATGGAAAATTCGATAAAATAATTACCGTAGGTCAAGAGATTATTAGAGCTTTGCCACAGAATTATTTAATTAGGGAAGAGGGAGGACATAAAGTTTATCTACTAGATCAAAAAATAAAAAGATGGATAACTACCCCTCAGATTTTAGAAAGATTGAATTTCAATTTTTCAGACGTAGTAGAAGTTAAATTAGAAGAGATTAAATCTTATGCTGAAGGTACTCCTATTTTTTAAATTTTAAATTATTATATTTACTCCAGGGTCGGGTCTTGGAGTATTTTTTTTATACACAAAAACATCTCTAATAAGAGATGCTTTTGTGGGGCGGCTAGAGGGAATTGAACCCTCGTCAGCGGAACCACAATCCGCTGTTCTACCATTGAACTATAGCCGCCATAAAAAATGGTACCCCCAAGAGGAATCGAACCTCTATATCCAGCTTAGAAGGCTGGCGTTCTATCCGTTGAACTATAGGGGCTCAACTATTTTTATTTTTCCTTTTTTGATCGTGAAAGTTTTGATATATTTCTCTCAAATGTTCATTGGTGACATGGGTATAAATTTGAGTAGTGGTTATATTGCGATGTCCCAGCAATTCTTGAACTGCTCGAAGATTAGCTCCATTGGATAAAAGATCTGTAGCAAAGCTATGTCTAAGAGTATGGACAGTGATTTTGCGAGTTAGTCCAGCAACTTTAGAATACTTTTGGACTAATCTTTGAACAGAGCGGGGAGTAATACCTAAAGATTTCTGATCACTTTTTGCAGCTCGATCATAACGTATAAAAAGAGATGGGTCAATGTCAGTTCTTTTTTCAAGATATTTTTTTAGCCAACATTTAGCTTGATTAGAGAGAAATACCAGACGCCATTTTTGCCCTTTACCACGGACACTAAATTCATCTTTATTAAGGTTTACATTTTCTTTCTTGAGATTGGTTAGTTCAGAAACCCTCAAACCAGTTGAAAAAAGTAATTCTAAGATGGCCTTATCCCTACAGGTAAGAATTTCTCTTTGCTTCACTTGCAAGGGGGCATTGAGTAGTTTTTCTAAATCATCTCCTTCTAGGAAAGATATTTGTCTTTCTCCCGTCTTAGCTAATTCAATTTTTTCTGGGGCTAGGGATATGATATCTTTAATAGCTAGATGTTTAAGGAAACAGCGAATAGCTATTAAGTGATAATTTTGAGTTGCTAAAGATAAATTATCCTGATGATAATTTTTTAAACGAGATAACCAAAGGCGGAATTGTCTAATAAGTTCTTTGGTTATTTCTTGGGGAGAACTTATTTTAGACTGTTTAATGAATCTTTGTAAGTAAAAATCATAATTTCTAATGGTTAGAGGACTGCAACCTTTTTCAATTTCTAAGTATTCTAAGAATTCAGTAATCAATTTTTTTATTTCACTAGCCATATTCTTCTTATTTTATTGATTATTGAGTTTTTTGTCAAGATTTCACGACGCTTTCGTCAAATGTAATGTTTGACATTTATATCAAGATAATATATGATAAGAGAACATATAATTTGTTAATATTAATAAGAAATATAAGATTTATGACAAATAAGATTAAAAAGGAGAAAAAAGAAGAAGTTATTAAAGATTTTCAAAAAAATCCTCAAGATACTGGATCAGCAGAGGTTCAAATAGGTCTTTTGGGGAAAGAAATCAAAGAATTAGCTGAACATTTGAAAAAACATATTCATGATTTTTCTTGTCGACGTAGTTTAGTGCAAAAAGTTAGTGAACGCCGTAAATTCATTAAATATTTAAAGATTAATGACCCGGTTAGTCACGAAAAAATTGTTAAGAAGATAAAACGAAAATAACTATAACATATGATTAAACGCAAAGAGCAACAACATAAAGATCAAAGAGTAGGCGTTTTTGTTGATGTTCAGAATATGTATCATTCTGGCAAGAATTTGTATGGCGCCAATGTAAATTTTGAGAAAATTTTAAACGTAGCCATAGCAAATCGACAGCTTATTAGAGCCATTGCTTATGTTATTTGTTCTAACACTTCTGAGGAACAAAACTTTTTTGAAACTATTTCTAAATACGGTTTTGAATTAAAAGTTAAGGATTTACAAATATTTTCAAGTGGAATGAAAAAGGGAGATTGGGATGTTGGCTTAGCTGTGGATGCCATTAAATTAGCTGATAAATTAGATGTAGTGGTTTTGGTTACTGGTGATGGCGATTTTATTCCTTTAGTCCAATATTTGAAGGAAAACAAAGGTTGCCGAGTTGAATTATTAGCTTTTGAGAAAACAACTTCTTCTAAGTTATTAAAAGTAGTTGATGATTTTATAAATTTGGGAGGAAAAGCAAGTAGCTTTTTGATTCACAAAAGGGCTTCCGTAAAGGGTAAGCAAAATGTTGGTTGGAAAAATACTCAAAAAAATAAAAAAAATAATAAAAATAAATAAAAATAAAAATTAGAATAAATCAGTTCTACTAAATGAAAATAAGATATGGAATTTACAAGAGAAATTGGAGGAAAAAAAATGATCGTTAAAATCGGAGAACTTGCTCAACAAGCCAATGGTAGTTGCTTGGTGCAATATGGAGAAACAACAGTATTAGCTACCGCAGTATTAGGTTCAAGTGCTGGAGAGGGAATGAATTACTTCCCATTATCAGTTGAATATGAAGAAAAATTTTATGCGGCGGGGAAAATTAAAGGTTCCCGTTTTATTAAAAGAGAGACTAGACCAACAGACGAGGCTGTATTAACTGGTCGTTTAATTGATCGTTCTATTAGGCCTCTTTTTGATCAAGATTGTCGACGCGCTGTGCAGGTAATTCTAACAGTTCTCTCAATAGATAAAGAGAATGATCCAGATGTGGTTGCTTTTACCGCTGCTTCTATTGCTTTAGCTATTTCTGATATTGAATGGGATGGGCCAACAGCTGGAGTGCGAGTCGCTAGAGTTTTAGACAAGGATAGTGGAGAGGCTTCTTGGCAAATTAATCCTGATCATATTACGCGAGAAGAAAGTGATTTAGATTTATTTGTTAGTGGAACTAATGGACGAGTTTTGATGATTGAAGCTGGAGCTAAAGACGTTAGTAACGAAATCATGGCTGAGGCGATTCAATATGGGATTAAGGCTTGTGATGAAGTTAATGATTTTATAAAAGAAATTCAAGAAAAGGCGGGAAAAGAAAAAACACCATTAATTGTCAAAAAATCTATTACAGAAGAAGCTCCCACCAGGGAAGAGCTCAAGAAAATAACAGAAGATTTTGTTAATCATGAAGCTTCTAAATATTTATTTGATCAACCTTTAAAAAGTAAACAAGAAAGGATTGGTGCAGTTGATAAAATTAGAGAGAAATTAGAAGAAGTTCTTTTAGAGAAAAATATTGGCAAGGAGAAGAGAGTAAAAGCGATTGAATATGCTAACAAGTTAATTTATCGTCAAGTTACCTTGGGTATTCTTGATAAGGGTAAACGCATAGATGGTCGTAAATTCGAAGAGATTCGTTCTATCAATTGCCAAGTCGGTGTTTTGCCTAGGGTGCATGGTTCTGCTATCTTTAGCCGTGGTGAAACTCAAGTACTTTCAGTTGTCACCTTGGGAGCTCCAGGATCAGAGCAGTATATAGACACAATGGAAAAAAATGTTCGTAAATATTTCATGCATCACTATAATTTTCGTCCATTTTGTACAGGAGAAGCTAAACCTGTAAGATTCACTGGACGTCGCGAAATTGGACACGGATGTTTAGCTGAAAAAGGAATGTTATCTATGATTCCAGATAAAGCAGAGTTTCCTTATACTGTGCGTATTGTTTCAGAAGTTCTTTCTTCTAATGGTTCAAGCTCTATGGCTTCCCTTTGCGCTTCGGTTATGGCCTCTATGGACGCTGGTATTCCAATTAAAAAACCAGTTGCGGGAATAGCTATTGGTTTGGCATCAGAGGAAGGAGAACAAGGATTTAAGCGTTATAAGGTTTTAACAGATATTCAAGATTTAGAGGATGGCCCAGGAGGAATGGACTTTAAGATTATTGGAAGCAAAGAAGGAATCACTGCTATCCAGTTAGATACTAAAACCAAGGGTTTAACTAAAGAAATTGTTGAAGAAACGTTACAAGCCTCTCAAAAAGCGCGTATAGAGATTTTAAAAGAAATGACAGATGTTCTAGCTCAATATAGAGAAGATCTTTCAGAATATGCTCCACGAGTTATTATCTTAAAGATAAATCCAGATAAGATTAGAGAAGTGATTGGTCCGGGCGGAAAAACTATTAATGAAATCATTGATAAGACCGGAGCTATGATTGAAATTGAACAAAACGGAAATGTCGCTATTTCTTCTCCGAACAAAGAATCATTATCTAAGGCTGTAGAATGGATTAAAGATATAACAAGAGAATTAGAAGCTGGAGAGATTTTTGAAGGTAAGGTAGTAAAAATTGTAGATTTTGGTGCTTTCATAGAATTAGTTCCTGGACAAGATGGATTATTGCATATTTCCAAAATGAGCGATCGGAGAATTAATCATCCAAGTGATATTATGAAGGAAGGAGATAGGATTCAAGTCAAAATAACAGATATTAATCCGCAAGGAAAAATTAGTTTAGCCAAAGTTATAACAAAATAACTTAATTATTTATTATGTCGTCAAAAGAAAAACAAAAGTTTTATCAGGGAGATAAAAAAAATGTTTTGGTTAGTGGCGGAGCTGGTTTTATTGGATCTCATCTTTGTGATTATTTAGTTAGAGAAGGAGATAATGTTATTTGTATAGATAATTTTTCTAGTAGTAATGCTGAAAACATTAAACATCTTCTTCAAAAACCAAATTTTCGTTTATTGAAATATGATATCAACCAATCTATAGATTTTGCCAAATTTCCTGAATTAAAAGATTTTCAGATTGAATTGAGAGGAATACAAGAAATTTATCACTTAGCTTGCCCCACTTCTGTTAAAAATTTTGACAATTCTACAATCCAGACTCTATATGCCAATATTTTTGGAACGATTAATATGCTGGAGTTAGCTAAATCTTATCAATCAAAATTGCTATTTACTTCTTCATCTGTAATTTATGGTTTGGGAGGAGATGGTCAAATTAAAGAAACTGACTTAGGAATAGTTGATTCTGTTGGTCCGAGAGCTTGCTATGATGAAGGAAAAAGGATTAGTGAAACATCCATAATTACATATATCAAGAAATACAATTTAGATGCTAAAATAGCTCGTATTTTTAGAGTTTATGGACCACGAGAAATGCTTTTTGATGGACAAATGATTCCTGATTTTGTTTTACAAGCCCTGAGCAATAAACCTTTGATTATTTACGGAGATGAAAAATTTGCTACTTCTCTTTGCTATATTGACGACATCATTCAAGGATTAGTTAAGATAATGGCTTCCGAGGAATTAGGTCCATTCAACCTAGGAGATTCTCATAAATATTTCTTAGCAGAGTTAGCTCAACAAATTATCAATCTAACAAAATCAAATTCAAGTATTAAGTTTAAAGAACCTCTACCATTCATGAGGCCCTTGGGTTTGCCAGATATAAGTTTAATCAAAGAGAAATTAGAGTGGTTTCCGGTCATTACTTTGGAAGCAGGACTCAAAAAGATGATTGATTATGTAAAAGCTAATCGTATTCTTCTCCAACCTTTGACGGAAAGATATGATAAAGAATAGTCAGAATATATGAATATTATAGTCGTTATTCCGGCCTACAATGAGGAAAAAGTTATTGGAGATGTTGTGCGTGCTGCTGTTAAAGAAAGCTCTTTGGTAATTGTCGTTGATGATGGGTCAACAGATAGGACGGGACAGATAGCTGCAGAAGCTGGAGCTAAAATATATCGTCATACCATAAATTTAGGACTAGGAGCTACTTTAGCTACAGGATTAATGGTTGCTCGCAAATATCATCCCAAGATAGTAGTTACTATGGATGCTGATGGTCAACACCGAGCGCAAGATATTCCTTTGTTGATTAAACCTCTAGAAGATTCGGGAGCTGATTTTGTTGTCGGCTCACGTTTTTTAGGAAAATCTTTTAAACAAAGAGACGAATCTGTTCCAGCTATTAGATGGTTTTATAACTCATTTGCAAACTTACTTATTTACGTTTTATTTGGGATTAAAACAACCGATAGTCAATCGGGACTAAGAGCGCTTAACGCTAAGGCTTTAGAAAAAATAAATATTCAGAGTAGAGAGATGGAGGTTTCTTCTGAATTTTTTAAAGAGGTTAAAAATAATCATTTACGGTTGGAAGAAGTTTCCATTGAAGGAATTTATACTAAATATTCTTTATCTAAATCTGACCCTAGTAAAACTCAGAATTTGTCTACTGGCATTAGAACATTCTTTAATCTTTTTTTACACAAATTTATTAAATAATTTTCCTAGAATATGATTTTATTTAAAATATTATTTTTATTTTTTGTTTTAATAATTCTAATTCGTTTAGGAAAAAGATTTAAAAAAAAACAAATTATACTCACCAATTTTTTAATTTGGTTCTTTTTTTGGCTGATAGCAGGAACAATAGTGATTTATCCTGAATCTACTAATTATTTAGCTCGTTTGTTGGGAGTTGGGAGAGGAGTGGATGTAATTGTTTATTTTTCCTTAGCAGCCATTTTTTATTTTATTTTTTATTTTACTGTTCGTTTGCATATTATGGATAACCGAATTGCTAAAATAGTCAGAACTATAAGCCTAAAAGAAGAAAAAGATGAAAATTAGTAAAAGAAAAATTCCATTTTTTGTATTATTTATTTTTGATATAATTAAATTATCAATTATTGCTTTCATAATAGTTTGGCCGATTCATTATTTTATTTTTCAGCCTTTTTATGTTATTGGTCCTTCTATGGAACCAAATTTTTATGATAGAGATTATTTAATAGTAAGTAAAATTACTTATCGCCTTAATAATCCCGAGAGAGGACAGGTAATTATTTTTCATCCACCCAAAAATGATAAGGATTTTTTAATTAAAAGAGTTATTGGTTTGCCTGGTGAAAAAATTTCTATAGAAAAAGGACAAATTCATATCACTAACTCAGAAATTTTTCATAAAGAGAAATTAAACGAGGAGAGTTATTTAACTCCTGGATTAACTACGCTTGGGAAAATAGAGGTTCAATTAGAAAATGATGAATATTATGTTTTGGGAGACAATAGGAGCATGAGCTTAGATTCTAGATCTTTTGGTCCTGTTAAAGAAGATAGAATAGTAGGAAGAGCTAGTCTAAGGGGTTGGCCCTTTGATAGATTCGGATTAATTAAAACTCCAATATTTTAAATATAAAACACGTGAACATAAATTTAATATATAATATATGCCAAAACCAAAGAATTCTAAAAAAATAATAAAAAAAGTAAAGAAAATAATAAAAAAATCTGAAAAGAAACAGATTGCTGTTAGAAGCAAGAAGACTAAATCAACGAAAGTTATAAAGACAAGAAGTAATAATCCTAGAAAGACAAGAATAAGAATCGCTAGAAAAAAACCAGAGGTTGTTGATATTGTTAAGGCAGGATCTTCCCCTAAACTTTTAAGAGGAATGAAAGATATCTTGCCCGAAGATCAAATAATTAGAGATTATTTGACAAAAAAATTAATTAAATTATCGAGAGCTTATGGCTTTCAGGAGATAGTTACTCCTATTTTAGAAGAAAGGGCTTTGTTTGAAAAATCAACTGGAATGGCTACTGATATAGTAGAGAAACAAATGTATCAGTTTACAGATCGCAGTGGGAAGAAAGTAGTTTTACGACCAGAATTTACTCCTTCCATTGCCCGCGCTTATATTGAGCATGGAATGTTTAATTTGACTCAACCAGTAAAGTTTTTCTATCATGGTCCAGTATTTCGTTATGAACGCCCACAAGCTGGTCGTTATAGGCAATTTCATCAGTTTGGACTTGAGGTTTTAGGTTCAGAAAGCGCTTTAATTGATGCTGAGATTATTTTATTTTCCCAAACTTTTTTTCAAGATTTGGGACTTCAGGTTAGTATTCAAATTAATAGTCTAGGTTGTCTAAATTGTCGGACTACATATAGAGAAGAACTAACAAAATATCTGCGTTTCCAAAGCAAATCTCTTTGTCCGGATTGTCAGAAACGTTTAAATAAAAATCCTTTAAGAGTTTTAGATTGCAAAGTACCTCAATGTAGAGAAATTACACGTCAGGCTCCACAGTTAATTAACTTTTTATGTCCAGATTGCAAAAAGCATTTTACAAGAGTTTTGGAATCTTTAGACGAAGCAAATGTAGTTTACTCTTTAAACCCTTATTTAGTTAGAGGTTTAGATTATTATACAAGAACAGTTTTCGAATTATGGCCAATTTCTTCTGAGGAAAAAGAAAAGGAAAATTCAAATTCAGGACAAACGGCTCTAGGGGGAGGAGGAAGATATGACACTTTGTTGGAAAGCCTAAGTGGACGCGAAACCCCAGCTACTGGATTGTCTTATGGAATAGAGAGAATTATCAATGAAATGAAAATTCAAAAAGTTAGGATACCTCGAAGTCAAACTCCGCAAGTTTTTTTTGCACAAGTCGGAGAGACATCCGCGCGTCAGGCTTTAAGAATCTTTAATGATTTGCAAGGTCAAGGCATTAAGGTAGTTGAAAATTTTGCTAAAACTAGCTTGAAAGCGCAAATGAAGATAGCGGACGAGATAGGGGTTAAGTTGACTTTAATTCTAGGGCAACAAGAGACTAAAGATAAAACTATCATTATTCGTGATATGAAAACAGGCAATCAAGAGAAAATTGATATTGGTAAATTAGTTAAAGAGCTCAAAAAAAGATTGAAATAGGATTAAGAGCCTATTAATAAGTTAAAAGAATAATAGTAAAATATTATATATATGCTATTAAATAAAATGAATTCCAAAGAAAAAAAACAATATCATATTGATTGTAAACCCGGGGATTTAACCGATTATATTCTTTTGCCAGGAGATCCTAATAGGGTTAAGAAAATTGCTGGGATTTGGGACGAAAAGGAGAAGATAACGGAGAATAGGGAATTTTTTTCTATGAAAGGGAAGTACAAGGGAGTAGAAATTTCTTGTTTATCAACGGGAATAGGAGGCTCTTCGGCAACAATTGCTCTAGAGGAAGCTGCTAACTTAGGCGTGAACACCTTTATTCGTGTTGGTACAGCTGGCGCTTTACAAAAAGGCATTCAAATGGGTGATTTAGTCATTTCCACAGGTGCGGTTAGACTGGAAGGGGCTAGTCAAGATTATATTTTTTTAGAATATCCGGCTTTAGCTAACTATGAAGTAGTGATGGCTTTGATCGAAGCTTGTGAAAAGTTGGGCATTAAATATCATTTAGGCTTAACTGCTAGTCAGGATTCTTTTTATGTAGGAGAGGGACGAGAAGGATTCGGAGGATACTCTAATCCAGATAATAAAGATCTTATTTCTAAATTGCAAATGGCAAAAGTCAGTAATATTGAGATGGAGGTTGCTCCAATTCTAACCCTAGCTAATCTTTATAATTTGCGTGCCGGAGCTGTTTGTTTAATAGTGGATAGTTTTTTAGAAGATAAAGACAAATTTATCATAAAAGAAGAGGATGAGAAAAAATTAGGCTTGGTGGCTTCAGAGGCGGTTGTTATTCTTTCTAATTGGGATAGAATAAAAAAGAATAAAAAGAAAAAATATTTGTATCCTTCTTTATTAAATGATTCAAAAGTGGTAAAATCAAAGGATAATAAATTAAAATAATTTTAAATTTTATGTCTATTAAAAAAATTTTTAAAGCTGGTGTTTTGGGCAGTATTTTTGGAGCTACAATAGGACTTCTTTTTGCCAAAAAAGTAGGTAGTAAAACTAGAGGAGAATTAAAAGAGAAATTAGGCAAAGTTAAAGATGATTTTTTAGATATTGCCAAAAAGGCAGCTCATGAACTTAAAGAAATGAAGGACGAAGTTCAGGATGGAGCTCAAGACATAAAAAAAGCATTTGCCGAAGATTCAGAAGACGAAAAAGGTAAAAAATAATTTAAAAAATATGTTTAAAATTTCTTTAGATAAAGATAAATGCATTGGCTGTGGCGCTTGTAGTGCCATTTGTCCAGCTAATTATGAAATGGGTGAAGATGGAAAGGCAGTGATTCTAAAATCTCCGGTTGAAATTTTGGGTTGCAATAAATTAGCAGAAGAAAATTGTCCTAACGAGGCTATAGTTGTTGAACCTTTAATAGAAAGGGAATAATTTATGTTGGTTGAAGTAAATAATATTGTTTCCGCTTTAATTAGCAAGAAATTTATTAAAGATTTTTTATCAAAATCAGATGATATAATCAGAGATTCAAAAATAGATCTTTTATCTGTAGCTTTGGTCGGTAATTCAGAAATAAAGAAATGGAATAAGAAATATAGAAATAAAAATAGCGTAACAGATGTTTTATCTTTTGAGGATCCAGCCGAAATTATTATTTGTTGGCCTCGATTAATAGAGCAAGCGCAGGCTCAAGGTCATAGCCGAAAGAAAGAATTAGCTATTTTATTAACACATGGTTTTCTCCATATTTTAGGATATGATCATCAAACTGATAAAGAAGAATTATTGATGCAGAAGAAAGCAGACAAAGTTTTAAATCAAATAGATATTAAACATTAGAATATTTTTTATGGTCCGTAATAGACAAAAAATTATTAGCGGGATAGATTTAGGATCAAATTATATTAGAATAGCCGTAGGACAAGTTCGTTCCGAAGGTGTTTTAGATATAATTGGGATAGCTGAAACTCGTTCCGAAGGTATTAGTAAAGGAGAAATTACAAACATCGAAGATGCCGTTTCTAGTATTACGGCTTGTTTAGAGCAGATTGAAAAAGTTATTGGTTTGCCTATTCAAGATATTTTTGTGGGAGTTTCGGGTACACATATAATCTCTCAAGAAAGCAGAGGAGTGATATCAGTTGCTCGTGCAGATGGAGCAGTCAAAGATGATGACATAGGAAGAGTTTTAGAAGCTGCTCAAACTGTAGCTACTCCTGCTAATTATGAAATTTTACATACTTTGCCACGAAGTTTTTCTATTGATAATCAACCAGGTATTATTGATCCAGTGGGCATGACAGGCACTCGTTTAGAAGTAGATGCGCAAGTTATTTTGGGATTAAATAATCAGATTAAAAATTTAACTAAATGCTTTGACCGTACTGGTCTTAAGATTAATGAGCTGGTTGTCAATCCTTTAGCTACCGCTGAAGCAGTATTAGATAAAAGACAGAGAGAACTGGGAGTTTTATTAATAAATATTGGTAATACTACTACTAATATCGCTGTATTCGAAGATGGAAATATTTTAAGTGTTAAGATTATTCCGCTTGGTTCTCGTTATATCACTACTGATGTAGCTATTGGATTAAGGGTTCCAATAGATTTAGCAGAAATGATTAAAATTAATTATGGAACAGCCTTACCTCTTGGTATGATCAAAAGTGAAAAAATTGATTTTGCAAATTTAGATCAAAGAGAAAGAGGATCGTCCTCAAAAAAAGAAGTTTCTAAAATTATTAGAGGGAGGTGCGAGAAAATGTTTAAGCTTATTGACGAAGAGCTAGCTGGCATAGAACGTAAAGGGAAATTACCAGCAGGTGTAGTCTTAACAGGAGCTGGGTCTAAACTTGAAGGTTTAACTGATGTAGCTAAAAACATTTTTAAAGTTCCAGCTACCCTGGGATCTTCAAAAGGTTTTGTTAGTGGAAACAATAAAGCTTTAGATATTAGTTTTGCCACTGCTGTTGGTTTGGTTATTTGGGGGATGAAGCGTCCGAACCAAAAAGAAATTAGCAGAGGAAGGGGGTTTTCTTCTCGAGGGAAAGATTTAAAAAGTTTATTTAAAAATTTATTTTCATATTGACATAGTCTATGTTTTTTAAATATCCGCAGAACGATCAACATTTTGTCTGGACTAAACATGTCATAGAAAAAATGAAATATTACGGACTTTCGGAGCAAAAATTGAGAAAGTTATTTTATAGTTACGAACGAAAAGAAGAGGGCATTGCTTTAGATACAATAGCTCTTATGAATACAGTTGGGTCGTCTAAACGTCCAACAGAAATATGGTTGATGTATCAATTGACCAAAGACCAGAAAGTAAAGGTTATTACTGCTTGGCGTTATCCTGGGGTAAGCAAAAAACAAGAGATACCTATTCCGGATGATATAAAACACTCACTTCAGGAATAAATTCGTTAGTTATTATTAAATCATTTTATGAATACCTTTAATTAGGGGTAATTTTTTGTTTCTCCTAATGGATTCGATCTAAAAGTTTCGTTACGTAATTTATTATACAACAAGTTTTAACTATTTATTATGACTCAATTTTTAACACCTGAAGGTAAAGAAAAAATTATCAAAGAATTAGAATTTTTAAAGACGATTAAAATTCCTAAAATTATTAAAAGGATTAGTTTAGCTATTGAAATGGGGGATTTGTCCGAGAATGCTGAATTTGATATTGCCAAAGAAGATCAAGCATTGACAGAAATGAGAGCAAAAAGTTTGGAGAAATTATTAAGAGATGCTAAAGTTGTTGATCAAAAGAAATTGAGTAAAGAGATAATTTCCGTAGGCTCTAAAGCAGTTTTGGAAATTAAATCGCAAATTAAAGAATATTTTATTGTAGGTAGCGATGAAGCAGATCCAAGTCGATGTCGTATTTCTTGTGAATCTCCTATGGGTCGAATATTGATTGGTCAGAAAAAAGGTAAACAAGTTAAATTACAAGCTCCCTCGGGAATTATAGATATTAAAATTATTCGAATTGAATAAAATTTGATTTCTTGTTTCTTTTTTGATAAATGTTAAACTTAATTTAAGGATTTTTTAGAAGAATATTAATTTTATGAGCATTGAATCTGGTAGACTAAAAAAAATAAAGAATATTGTTAAAGAGGGTATCAATCCTTATCCTTCTCAAGGAAAGCGTACTCATTCTTGTAAGGAAGCAGATTCTAATTTTGGTCAAATAGAGAAAGACCAGGAAAATATAACCTTAACCGGTCGTTTAGTTCTTCTGAGACTACATGGTAAGGCTTGTTTCGCCAATTTAGAAGATTATTCGGGTCGGTTTCAATTTTTTTTAAATCAAAATGATCTAGGAGAAAAAGATTACAATTTTTTTGTGGACAATATTGATGTTGGTGATTTTATTCAAGTTAAGGGTAAGCTTTTTCAAACCAAAAAAGGACAAAATACTCTTCGAGTGGGAGAATATTTACTTTTATCTAAATCACTTTTGCCTTTGCCTGAGAAATGGCATGGTCTGTCAAATATTGAAACCAGATTTCGTCAACGTTATTTAGATTTAATTTCTAATCCGGAGGTGCGAAAGATTTTTGTTGTTCGTAGTAAGGTGATCAAATTAATGAGAGAATTTTTCGATCAGAGAGATTTTTTAGAAGTAGATACGCCTATTCTACAAACTTTAGCTGGAGGAGCTACAGCTAAACCGTTTATAACTCATCATCAGGCTTTAAACACAGATCTTTATTTAAGGGTTGCTCCTGAACTTTATCTAAAAAGATTGATCATTGGTGGAATAGAAAGGGTATATGAAATTGCCCGTTGTTTTCGTAATGAAGGTTTGGATCGAACTCATAATCCAGAATTTACTCAGATAGAATTTTATCAAGCTTATGCCGATTATAATGATTTGATGATTTTAACCGAAGAATTAATGGCTTTTTTATTAAAGAATTTAGGTTTTTCTGATTTGAAAATAGAATATCAAGGACAAATTATTAATTTTAAACCACCATATCCTCGTCTAGATTTTCGGCAGGTTATAATTGAAGAAACAAAACTTGATATTGATAAATATAAAGAAATTAAAGATTTAACTTCTCAAGTAAAATCTTTAGGCATAAAAGTAGATAAAACTTGGGGGCGTGGCAAAATATTAGATGAGTTGTATAAGGAATTTGTTTTACCTAAAATTATTCAACCAACATTTATCATTAATCATCCCTTAGAATTGTCTCCTTTGGCCAAGAAGATTCCAAATCGTCCTGGTTATGTAGAAAGATTCCAATTATTAGTAAATGGATTAGAGATATGCAACGCTTTTTCTGAATTGAATGATCCTCTAGATCAAGAGTCAAGATTTGAGGCTCAAAAAGAATTGCGTAAAAGGGGAGACGAAGAAGCTCAGAGTGCAGATCAAGATTTTATAACTGCTTTAAAATATGGTATGCCCCCAACAGCAGGAGAAGGTATAGGAATTGATCGTTTAATTAATATTCTAACCAATACTCAGAATATCAGAGAAGTTATCTTATTTCCAACCCTAAAGCCAAAAAAATAATTTTGATGTTTTTATGTTGACATGGGTTGAAATTAAAAAATCATATCTTCAAAATAATTTAAAACAATTTCGTAAGATAGTTGGATCGAGACAAATTATGGCCATAATAAAATCTAATGCTTATGGTCATGGTATGTTGGAGGTGGCAAAGCTTTGTTTGTCAGCGGGAGCTGATTGGCTAGGAGTGGTTAATCTTGAGGAAGCATTATCACTGCGTCAATTTAAGATTAAAGCTCCTATTTTTATTTTAAGTTATTACCCTTTTTCCTCTAACGTTAAGAAAGCAATTTGTCAGGATATTGATTTTCCGATTTATACGTTGCCTCAAGCAATTTTTTTAGCTCAAGAAGGAGAGAAGGTAAATAAAATTGTTAATATTCATCTTAAGGTTGATACTGGGGCTAGTAGAATTGGCATTCAGCCAGAAGATGTTTCTGGATTTATAAAAAAAATAAGCAAATTCAAAAATTTGAATTTACGTGGAATTTTTACACATTATGCTGACTCAGAATCTAAGAATCAGTTTTATGCCAATCAACAAACAGAGAAGTTTCAAAAGATTGTAAATCAGGAGCAGGTGCCATTGGCTCATGCTGCTTGTTCGGCATCAATTATCAATAATCCAAATACATTTTTTAATATGGTTAGAGTGGGGATTGGCCTTTATGGTTTATGGCCCTCAGAAAATACTAAAAAAAATGCTAATAGAAATTCTTCTTTCAATCTAATGCCAGTTTTATCTTGGAAAACAAGAATAATCCAGGTTAAATCTTTACCAGTTGGAACTCCCGTTGGATATGATCGTACATATATTACTCGTTCTAAAACTATATTAGCCGTTTTGCCAGTTGGTTATGCTGATGGTTATGATCGCCGACTTTCTAATTGTGGCTCGGTGTTGATTAATGGTGTTTCTTGTCCAATCAGGGGGCGAGTTTGTATGAATATGACTATGGTTGATGCTTCGCATGTAGTTAAAGTTAAAGTGGGAGATGAAGTAGTTCTGATAGGAAAACAAGGTTCTAATATTGCTAGTGCGGATGATATGGCAAAAAAGATTGGCACGATTAATTACGAAGTTGTGTCTAGGATTAATTCAAGTATACCAAGAATTTATAAATAAAAAATTATGCAAAAAATTTGGGAAGTTCTTCCTTCAATTTCTAAAGCTTTTAAAAATAAATTTCCGGAGATGAATCCGGTTATTTTACAGTTGCTTACAAATAGGGGAATTAAAACTCAAAAAAAGATTGATGAATTTTTGCAGCCTGATTATTCTCAATGTATTCATGATCCATTTTTATTAAAGGATATGAAAAAAGCAGTAAAGAGAATATATCAAGCAGTTAAAAATAAGGAAAAAGTAGTTATTTGCGGAGACTATGATACAGACGGAGTGACTTCTTCTGCTATTCTATTCGAGATATTTAAGAAAATAGGCATGGAGGACTTGCAAGTCTATATTCCTGATCGACAATTAGATGGTTATGGGCTTAATGAAAAAGCTATTAAAAATTTTATTAAGCAAAAAGTAAATTTAATTGTAACTTGCGATTGTGGTGTGTCAAATATAGAAGAAATTGATTTGGCTAATAAATCTAATATTGATGTGATTGTTACAGATCATCATCGTGAACCAACAGAGTTGCCAAACTCTTTCGCTATAATTAACCCTCAACTAGCAAGAGAGAAATATCCCTTTAGATCATTAGCCGGAGTTGGTGTAGCTTTCAAATTAATTCAAGGATTATTAAGAGATAAGAATTGTTCATTGCCAGATAAAGAAGCAACGGAAAAATGGTTGTTGGATCTAGTTGCTCTTGGTACAATTGCAGATTTTATGCCGTTATTGGAAGAGAACAGAATACTAAGTAAATATGGTTTAGTTGTTTTAAATAAAACCCGTAATTTGGGATTACAGTCATTGATTAAATTTTCTTCTTTAGAAACTGGTTCTTTGAGTTCTAGAAATGTAAGTTATCAATTAAGTCCACGAATTAATGCAGCTGGTCGTATGAATCAGGCTACTGATGCTTTAAATCTATTTTTGTCTGAGAATCAAGTTGATGCTGATAAGCATGCTCAACATTTGAATTTATTGAACACGCAAAGACAGAAAATAACTGAGAAAATTTTTAAATCAATTAAAGTAAATGAAAAAGATAGAATTATTGTAGTCTTGGGAGACGATTGGCCTGGTGGTATTTTAGGATTAGTATCCAATAAATTAGTTGATGCTTTTTCTAGACCAGCATTAGTCTTAACTAAAAAGGAGGACAGTATTTCTGGCTCAGGACGTTCAATCGAAGGATTTGATTTATTTTCATTTTTAAAAGGAGAAGATAAATATTTTAAGGGTTTTGGTGGGCATAGTGGAGCAGTAGGTTTTACTTTAAAAGAAATTGACTGTTTTGATAATTTTAAAAAAAGAATTTTAGAAAAAGGGAAGAAAGCTTTGGATTCAAGTGTATTGATTCCTAAATTATCTGTTGATGTAGAGATTGATTTAACTGATATCAATTGGAATCTATATGAAGAATTGATTAAATTCGAACCTTTCGGTTGTGAAAATCCCCAGCCAAACCTTTTAGTTAAAAATGTAGTTCTAGAAAAGATTCAAGCTGTAGGAAAAAATGATAAGCATTATCGTCTTTTCATAGAAGGTGGTCGTAAAATGATTTATTTTAATTCTTCTTCTGTGATGATTAATTTTAAAACTGGCGAAAAGATAGATATAGTTTTCAATCTAGAGATTAACCAATGGAATGGTAGTCAAGAGTTGCAAATGAAGGTTATAGGTATTAAAAAATCAAAATAATAGATTAATAAAAAATAATGAAATATATAATTTATACCGATGGTGGAGCTCGTGGTAATCCTGGCCCAGGAGGAACAGGAGTAGTTATTTATGACATCAGTAATAAAATTGTTCAAGAACATTCTCGGTTTTTGGGACACACAACGAATAATAAAGCCGAATACGAGGCTCTTATTTTAGGTTTAGAAAAAACAAAGGCTTTGAAAGCAACTATTGTTGATTGTTATTTAGACAGTAAGCTAGTTGTAGAGCAATTGAATAGGAGGTATAAGGTAAAGAATAAAGATTTAGGGGTTTTGTTTCTAAAGGCTTGGAATTTGTCTCAATATTTCAAAGAGATTAATTTTTACCATATTCCACGAGAAAAAAATAAAAAAGCTGATAGTCTTGTTAATCAAGTTATTGATGAAAATTTATCTTCATAAACTTGATTTTTTAGAAGAATTATGCTATGATACTGAATAGATAAACTAGATGACTGCTTGATGGTCGTTATAGGCCATTAAGAGGAAAGTCCGAACACTCCCTTGGTGACAAGGAGCAGGATAGCGGGTAATTCCCGTCGCTAACTTTTGTTAGGTTAGTAGAGGTGCGAACAGAGACGCCGAGGCTTGCAAAGGCCGAGGCACCCTCACAAGCTATGCTTAAGAGGGTGAGTATGATTATATAATGAAAATCATAATGAAACGGCTAAATCCTTATTTGAGTGCAAGACCAAACTTTGGTGGGTCGTTAGAGTTTAATGGCAACATTAAGCCTAGATAAATAGTCATCCTGTTTTTTGCAAAATTAACAGAACAAAATTCGGCTTATAGGTTTATCTAAAATACTAAATCCTTGGACTTATGTTCTGGGATTTTGTTTTATTTTTTGTTATAATAAAAGATATGAAAAGAAATGATTTAATTTTTGCTACTTTTTTAGTTCCCACAGATTATATCATGCTGATTCTGTCGGGAGTTTTCGTTTATTTTTTACGTTTTACTGCTTTTACTGGTTTGCGGCCGGTAATTTATGAAATTCCATTCAAAGAATATATTGTTTCAATTTTTTTAATTGCTTTGCTTTGGCTGGGCATTTTCATTTTATCCGGTCTCTATGGTTTAGGATTGAAACGTAGATTTTCTAAAGAAGTTCCTAAGATATTTCTAGCTTGTTCTATGGGGATCATGCTTATTGTAGCTTTTATTTTTTTTAAAGGAGAATATTTTTCTTCTCGTTTCATTATTTTAGCTGTTTGGCTAGTTTCTATTGTTTTCGTGAGTCTAGGAAGAGCATTAATTCACATTTTAGAACTATCAGCCTACAGAAGGGGGAAAAATTTAGAACCAGTTTTGATATTAGGAGAAGACAAAACTACAAAACAGATTATTAGCTATTTGCAAAATAATCCTGGAGTTGGATATCAAGTTTTAGATAATCCCAAGTCTTTTTTAGATCTAGAAGAAAAATGGTTAGAGCGAGTAGGGGAAATAAGCCAAATTATCCAGACAGATTCTTTCTTGGAGCGATCTGAGGTATTAAAGATTATTGATTTTTGCCAGGAACATCAAATTATTTTTAGATATGCGGCTGATATTTTTGGCTCTTTAGTTACTAATGTGCAGATGGAAGCAATCAATGGCATCCCAATTATAACCTTAGGACAAACGGCTCTTCGCGGTTGGGGGAGAATTGCAAAGCGTTTTGTTGATCTAGTTGGTGCTTCCTTAGCTTTAATATTTTTTTCTCCTCTATTTTTACTTTTTGCTATTATCATTAAAATTGACTCTCGTGGTCCTGTTTTTGCGAGTTTAAAAAGGATTGGTCACAAGAATTGTCCTTTCCAGCTTTATAAATTTCGTTCTATGGTTATTAACGCCGAAGAATTGAAAAAGGATTTATTGAAAGATAACGAAAGAGAGGGACCTTTATTTAAGATAAAAAATGATCCGCGCATAACTCATTTTGGTCATTTCCTGCGCAAAACTAGTTTAGATGAGTTGCCACAATTATTTAATATTATTAAAGGAGAGATGAGTCTGGTCGGTCCGCGTCCTCATGAACCTCAAGAGATAGCTAATTATGCCCGACATCATAAACAATTATTAGCTATTAAGCCTGGATTAACTGGTTTGCCTCAAATTTCCGGTCGGTCTAAATTACCTTTTGAACAAGAGGCAAAATTAGATATTTATTATATCGAGAATTGGTCTTTATTATTTGACTTGCAAATTATATTAATGACTGTTCCTGTAATTTTAACCGCTAAAAATGCATCTTAATTTAAAACCTGTTATTGGTTTAGAAATTCATTTAGAACTTAATACAAAAAGTAAATTATTTTGTTCTTGCTCTAACAAAGTTCAGAATGTTTTGCCTAATGTTAATGTTTGTCCCATCTGTCTAGGTCATCCTGGGATTTTGCCAGTTTTAAATAAAAAAGTAGTAGAAAAAGTTTTGCTTTTAGGCTTGGCATTGAAAGGAGAAATAGCAGAAGATTTTTGGTTTGATCGCAAAAATTATTTTTATCCAGATTTACCCAAAGGGTATCAAATTACTCAATATTATTCTCCTTTAATTATTGGAGGATATTTAGATATTAAGGGACAAAGGATTGATATAGAGAGAATACATATAGAAGAAGACACTGCTAAATTATTGCATTCAAAGAAAGGCTATAGCTTGTTAGATTTCAATCGTGCTGGAGTACCTTTAGCTGAGGTGGTAACTAAACCAGATATAGAAAACCCTGTTCAAGCTAAAATATTTTTACAAGAATTACAGCAAATTGTTCGGACTTTAAATGTTTCCTGTGCTGAAATGGAAAACGGGCAAATGAGATGTGATGTTAATATTTCCCTAAGGCCAGAAAATGATGAAGAAAATCTCTATCCTAAAACAGAAATAAAAAACCTTAACTCGTTCCGAGCCGTAGAAGAAGCTCTTAACTATGAGATCGAGAGGCAAACTTCCTTGTGGGAGAGTAATAAAGCTCCAAAAACAGAAGTAACGCGAGGGTGGGATGCTCAGAAAGGCATTACAGTTGAGCAGAGGAGTAAAGAGAAAACTAAAGATTATAGATATTTTAAAGAACCAGATTTACCAATTTTTTCTATCAAATCTAAAGATTTTCCTATTGATATCAAGGGTTTAAGTAAATCTTTACCTGAATTGCCAGCTGAGCAAAAAAATCGTTGGCAAGAGGAATATGGATTTTCAGAAGATGAAACAAAGATATTAACTGCCTCGTTGTCTCGATCACATTTTATAGAAAATGTTATTGAAAGAATGCGTGATTGGATTATTTCACGCGAAGGAATGGATGCTAGTGAGTCAGAGATATGGCAGAAAAATAAAGGAAAAATAATTAAATTAATTTCTAATTGGTTTATCAATTATTATTTAATTTTTTCTGAAGAATCTAACAAAAAAGAATTCAGAGTTTCCTCTGAAAATTTTACTGAGTTTGTTATTTTAGTATATGAAAAAAAATTATCTAATATTTCGGGTCGAAAAATTTTGAAAAAAATGTTTGAAACAGGGGAGGATTCTAATTCTTTGTTAATGGAATTTAATTCTCAAGAATCTGTTGAATCAAACGATATAGAAATTATTATCCAAGATGTTATTAAAAATAATTCAGAGATAGTAGATAAAATTAAAAAGGGTCATCCTAATGCTATTCAATTTTTGATAGGTCAAACAGTTAAAAAAACAAAAGGGCAAATGAGCCCAGATTTAATAAAAAAATTATTAACAAAATTTTTATTATAAATTTTTAGCTACTACAAGATTTGACCTTGCAATAGGGTTTTGGATCAGGAAGTTTTTGATCAGATCGTTTGCTTGAGAATATGTAGTAATCCAATTAATTCGTTTATCTCTTTTAAACCAAGTTATTTGACGACGCGCATAATGTCGCGTATTTTTTTTGATTAAATCAGTTGCTTCTTGTAGTGTGATTTTATTTTGAAGATAAAGGATTATTTCTTGATAGGCGATACTAGTTAAACCCGGACTAGAAAGGGGATATTTTTTGATTAAGTTTTTAACTTCTTCTATTAGTCCATTTTCAATCATTTGATCTACTCTTTGATTGATTTGAGAATATAATTTTGTCCTTTCTGTTTTGACCCCAATTTGTAGTGTTTCAAATTCCGGTTGTGATTTAGTTCGTAATTGAGAAAAAAGTTGTCCTGTTTTTAGACAGACCTCTAAAGCTCTAATTACTCGACGAGGATTTTCTTTCTGTACGAAATCTTTGACTTGGGGATCTATTTTTAATAATTTTTGCCAAACAAAGTTTAATCCTTTTTCTTTAATTTCTTCTTCTAGTCTTGTTCTTATTTTTTCATCTGGTTTAACTTTGGGAATTGCTAGATTGTCAACAATGGAGCTTAGATACAAGCCAGTACCACCAACAAGAAATGGAATCTTTCCATGTTGGCTGATCTTTTTAATAATTTTTGTAGCTTGTTCTTTGAACAATGCTACTGTAAATTTTTGATTGGGATCAATGATATCAATCATGTGGTGAGGGATACCATTATTATCTTTTGGTAATGTTTTAGCGGTGCCAATATCCATTCCCTTATAAATAGCTCTACTGTCTGCGGATATAATTTCGACATTTGAATATTTTTTAGCCAATCTTAAGGCTAACGAACTCTTTCCGGAGCCAGTAGGACCGCAGATAACGATTACTTGGGGTTTGTTTGTTTTCATGTTTGAGGTATAATTAAAGAATATGGATTATCAAAACTTTTTGATTTATTTGTTATTTAGCGCCCTGCCTATTGGAATATGGCTTTTGGTTTGTTTGCGATTGGATCGTTCTGCTCCAGAGCCGGTTGGACAAATCTTCAGAGTTTTTTTATTAGGGGTTTTAGTTACTATTCCTCTAATGCTGATTACAGGAAATTTAACTAATTGGGCTGAGAAAAACTTGGTTTTAGGTTCTTTTTTAATGATTTTACTTTCTTCTTTTCTAATTGATGGTTTATTTGAAGAATTGGGAAAATATATTATTTTTCGTTTGGGAATTTATAAAACTTGGCATTTTAATCAAATCAGAGATGGTTTTATTTACGGAATGACTCTTGGTTTAGGTTTTGCTTTTAGTGAAAATATTCTTTATGGCCTTTTATCTCCAGACATATGGGCTGGGACTAATCTCATTCTACTTAGAGGATTTACTACGACGTTGCTTCATTTTTTAGCAGGAGGAATTATTGGTTATTATTGGGGATTAGTTAAGTTTAATTCTCAACATTCAAAATATTTTTCTTTAAATGGCTTATTTTTAGCCATTTTGTTCCATGGCCTATACAACACTATTGTGAGATTTAATTGGTATTGGAATATAATTCCTCTTGGCATTTTTTTAATCGGAATCTATATTGTGATTTTGCGTCGTATCAAGAGAATGCCCAACTAATCCCCAAGCATGAGCGTTTGTAATTTGACAGGAAATAAATGTGCCAGGAGTTGCTGTTTTTTCTAATGTGATTTTTTTGAAGCTTTTTGTTTTAGCTTCTTTGGGGTTAATCACTAATGCTTCTATTTTTCTACCAATATATTTTTGGTTGTTTCTTAGGGCTGTTTTTTTTAGAATTTTATTCAGGACCTTATTTCTTCTTTTTTTTTCTTTTGAAGATACATCATCTTTTAATGTAAAAGCTTTAGTTTTTGGCCTAGGTGAATATTGAGCAATATATGCCATATCAAATTTAATTTTTTTCATTAATTTTTTGGTATGAGCAAATTGTTTTTTTGTTTCTCCCGGAAAACCTACGATAATGTCAGTAGAAATATTAATTCCTGGTATTTTTTTACGGATTTTTAATATTATTTTTTTATATTGTTCTATGGTATAATTACGATTCATTTTTTCAAGAATTTGATTATCTCCAGATTGAACTGCTAAATGAATATAAGGACAAATTTTTGGGAAGTTAGTCATTACTTCAATTAATTCGTCAGAAAAATCTTTGGGATGTGATGTAAGGAAACTAATCCAAAATTTTCCAGGGATATCATTAATGGTTTTTAGTAGTTCAGGAAAACTTTGGCTATCTTTATAGGAATTAACATTTTGTCCCAATAATATAATTTCAAGATAACCTTTTTTAACAATTCTTTTAATTTCAGAAATGATTTTTGAAACTGGACGAGAACGTTCTCTTCCTCGTGTATAAGGTACAACACAATAGGAGCAAAAGTTATTGCAACCAGTCATTATAGGAACATAGGCGGAGAAAGGAGAGGAATAGATATGAGGGACTGAAAGACAATGTTTCCCAGAAGTAGGACTGATGATATCATTAATATCTTGGATATTGATTATTCGATCAAATTTGTTTTTCATTTTTTTTCGATCTTTTTCCAAAATACATCCTGTCAGGATTGTTTGTATTTCGGGTTTATTTTTTTGAATATCAGTTAATTTTTTGCTTAGTCCATAAACTCGGTTTACTGCTGATTGTCTAACTGAACACATGTTAACTATAACTAAATCAGCCCCATTTATATCAAGGGCTGATTTATAATTGTTATTTTCCAGGATGCTTATTATTTTTTCTGAATCACTCTTGTTCATTTGACATCCATAAGTGATTATATGATATCTCATATAGTTTTTATCTATATTCCCCAGCAGATCCTTGTTGAGTAGGAACTGGAAAATTCCCTGGAATTGAACAGCAACAGGCTTTTCCTAATCCCACTAAATTTGTTGGCACAAAACAATCCGAGGTTGCGCTAACCCTTCTCTCCTCATTTTGACAACCCATTCTAGCTGATGGAACTGTTGCCCATTTTCTGCAAATTCCTTTTGTATAATTCAATGATCCGCATAATTCAAGGCAAGTTAATTCGCTTATATTTTTCTCTTTGTCAGCTTGCATACAGCTTTCTACTTTTTCCCATCCAGATGGCACGTCGCAGGGCGTGGGGAAATTGATACAAGTTCTGCCATCAGGGCTTTTAGCCGGAGTAATAACTTGAATACAATTTGTTGACCTTTTTAATTCAGATAAAGTTTGGATTGTTTCGTCAATTTCGATTTCTTGGGGTTTTTTTGTTCCGTCCTTTATCTCTTGCGCATTTGTGATGTTTTCTATCTTCATTGCTTCTATTCTATTTTCAACTCGTTCTTTAATTTGCTTAATCTCTCCACTACCCCTTTCTTCTTCTTCTTGGATTCTTTCGCGAAGCTGTTCTAATGTGGAAGTGTTTTCGGTGATTTGGATTTTGTTTTCTATTTTTTCGTTTTGTTTATTCAATATGTCTTTGACTATTGACGAACCTGCATCATCAATCCCTTCAATTATTTTAATTTGCCCAATTTGATCACCAGCTATTTTGTTTAAGATTTTATTTTTGTCTTCTTCATCTTTAGCATTAGCAACGTCTTCTTTTATTTTTCTAATTATTTCAGTCTTTGCTTCTTGAATAATATTCATTTTGTTTACAGGAACGATATTTCTGATTTCTTCTAAGATTTCTAATTGTTTAATATCATTACTGCTTTTCATCTCTTCCATGAATTCTTCTTTTCCTTCCATGGTACTAGTTTTTTCAATGATGTTTCCGCTTATTTGTTGAAGAGCCTCTGTTTTGATTTCGGTCATCCTGCTTTTGGCTTGAATCGAAACATTGTTTTCTAAATCGTTGATAATTCGCAAATCTTCAATTTTTTCAGTCTTTAAATTATCAAGGATATTGTTTTGTGATTTTTCCGAAAGCATTTCTATTTTATTACTGATTTTATCTATGGTTTTTTCTTTAATGCTTATAACAAAATTATTTGTGTCTTCATTGATGTCTCTATTGGCTATATCTTCCACAACTTTTAGTTGTAGAATTTCGTTACCACCGATATTTTTAACATAATCTTTGAATTCTTCCTTTTTCTCTTCGCTCATTATTGTTATTTTTTCTTCTAATCTTTGGATGGTATTCTCTTGAGCTTTTTGAATAGCTTGTTTCGTTTGTTCTGGAGCTTTCTCTTCAATGGTTTTTAATATTTCCAGATTTTTAAAGTCCTTAAATTCGCTTCCTTTTTGTTTCTCTATGACATCAGCAATGGTTGACTCTATTTTTTCAGATGGAACCACTTGGTCAAGAATAATATTTACGTATTTTATATTTTCTTCTTTTGCTTCGTATAAATCGTCAAAATGTTCAGCGCTTAGTTTTTTTTCTAGACCATCTATCAGGTTTTGCTGTTTAAAGGAATTATCAATAATTTGACCAGCTAATATTTGCGTTTTAACTTGGTTTTCTTCACTCATCTTTTCCATTATTTGAATGCTTTTCGAAATTTCTTTTTGATAAGCGTTAATAGCTTTAATTGCCCTTTCTGGTTCATCAAGCTCTTCTGTGAATTTTTTAGCTTCAATTAATTTTTCGTTCGCAATATCAAGGCGCATTTCAGTCCTTTTTACTGGGTCAGCAGTTAGAGCTATTTTCACATTATTGAATAAATTTTTCAAAGGATAAAAAATGTTAGTTGATAGCATTTTAGGTTCTTCAATTTCTAAATCCTCGGCAGTAATATCTTCATCTAAACTTACATCTGTTGGTATATCTAGTAACGAAATTGATTCTTTTGCAGTAACAACTGGATCAACAACCTCTCGCGCCTTAATTGCGATATATGGCGAAAGTAACATTCCAATGAGTGTTAGAATGAGAATTTTGTTTTTTGTTTTCATAATAATTATATTAATAAATTAATGATTAAAGTTTTTTATTTTTAATTTCTTTTAAAATTTTTTCTATAAATTGTTTTTTTGTTTGTTTTTCTATCTTATTGCCTCTAGCTCTAATATTTAGATATTTTCCGTTCATTTCTTTATCCCCAATAACTAGAATATATGGTATTTTTTGTTTTTCTGCTTTACGGATTTTATAAGAAATAGTTTCGTTTGAAAAGTCAAATTCTGTTCTAATGTTATATTCTTTAAATTCTTGTGCTATTTTTTTTGTTGTCAATTGATGAGTTTTTCCAACAGGAGTTATATATACTTGAACGGGGGAGAGCCAAACAGGAAAAGCACCTGCGTAGTGTTCTATTAATACGCCCATAAATCTTTCTAATGAGCCCAGAAGAGCTCTGTGAATCATAATAGGTTGTTCTTTCTTGCCTTCATTGTCAATATATGTCATTTCAAATTTTTCCGGTAAATTAAAATCAACCTGTATGGTCGTGCATTGCCATGCTCGTCCTATGTTATCTTTTATTTTGATATCAATTTTTGGTCCATAAAAAACGCCACCGGCAGGATCAACTTGATATTTAATATTTAATTTTTCTAAAGAATTTTTTAGTGCTTTGATTGATCTTTTCCAATTAGTTGCTGTTCCAACAAATTTTTGAGGTTGAGTGGATAGATAAATATCATAATTTTTGAATCCAAAAGTTTTTAATATTTTTATTGCAAATTTAACAGTATTTTCTATTTCTTTATCGAGTTGTTCTAAGGTACAGAAGACGTGAGCATCATCTTGCGTGAACCCTCTTACTCTTGTTAGTCCATGCAAAACGCCAGATTTCTCGTATCTATAAACAGTGCCTAATTCAGTGTATCTTATTGGCAGGTCACGATAACTCCTCGCGCTATCTTTATAAATAGCAATATGAAATGGGCAATTCATTGGTTTAAGCTGGTAATCCTCTTTTTCATCCTTAGATAATTCTTCTATGTGCATAACTGGAAACATATTTTCTTTGTAGAAATCGTTATGACCCGAGGTTTTCCAAAGATTCAATTTAGCTACATGGGGTGTGCTTACTAATTGATATCCATTATTTGTATATTCGTTTATGGCATAGTCTTCAATAATTTTTTTGATAATAGCGCCCTTAGGATGCCAGAGTATTAATCCTGGGCCCATATCATCATTGGTACTGAATAGATCTAATTCTTTTCCTAATTTCCGATGATCTCTTTTTTTGGCTTCCTCTAAATTTTCTAAGTATTCTTCAAGTTTATTTTTTTCTTCAAAGCATAAGCCATAAATTCTGGTTAGCATTTTATTTTTTTCGTCACCGCGCCAATAAGCCCCAGCAATTTTTGTTAATTTGAAAGAAATTTTAGATAGATTCTTAGTAGATTCAACATGAGGTCCACGACAAAGGTCAACAAAATCACCAAGTTGATAAATGCTTATCTGGGTACTTGGGTACTTGGGTACTTGGGTACTTGGGTACTTTTTGACTTTCGTTGTCCCGTATTTTTTAATATCTTTCAAAAGCTCTATTTTATATGGTTGCTTAATCTTTCTAAATAATTTTATTGCTTCATCAATAGTAATTTCTTTTCTTTCAAATTTTATATTTTGAGTAATTAGTTTTTTCATTCGTTTTTCTATCCGAGATAGGTCATTAGGATTTAAACTTTTATCCAATTCTAAATCATAATAAAATCCATTTTCAATTGAAGGACCAATGCCAAATTTAGCTTCTGGGAACAAAGACAATACAGCCGTTGCCATCAAATGGCTACAGGAGTGTCGTAATATATCTAAAGATATTTTAGGTTGATTAGATATTTTCATATTTTATTTTTATCTTTATCTTATTACTTTCTTCTGGGACTCTTTTTAATAACCAGGATGGCCAAAGCTTAATTTTAACTTCTTGGATTTCAGAAAATTGATCAAAATATTCATAGATTTTTTCTTGATTCATTCCAGAGAACAGTTCTTTGTTTAAAATTTCATTTTTAAGGGTTAAAATCATGTAGCCCCTTAGTTGAGTTTCTAAAGTAGCTGTTTTCTCTTCTATATTATATTCAGTTAGACGATAGGACAAGCTATCGGGTTCGTATCCAGCTAATTGTTTTCCCATTGTTATCTCTTTAGTTAACGATTCTATAGCGAGATTTAATAATTCTTCCTCATTAAAACTTACTGCTTGCATTTTAATTTTAGTTGATGCAGTAAATTCACCCTTTTCATCTCCAGCCTTAGCATTTACTTTTTCTTCTAAAATATCTGATTTTAATGATATTTTAGAATTAGGACCAGGAGTTAATTCTTCTTTTATTTTTACTAAAGATTTCTCGTATAATATTTCTTGGATTTCTTTTTGTGCTTGATCTAGGTCAGTTTGCATAATAATACCTGTTTTTTTCAGGCCACCAGTCATAGATTCTTTACTTTCAGCTGATATGTTTTCTTTCAAACTAGCGCTGCGCAAATTAGGAATAGTAAATAAACAAGGTTCGATATCATATTCCATTCCCATTTTATCAGCTCTAACAGAAATCTCTGTTTCTCCTCTAGCAGGTATTCTTATTCTATCCACGGCTCTAAAAATTAATCCTTCAGGGGAGGCAAAGCGAGTGCTAGAAACAAAAGTAATTGCATTCCAAGTATTATTAGAAAGAGTCATTGTTCCTTCAGCATAATCTTCCATTGATAAGCTTCCCTGTGGAGAAAAATTAGATTCTTCTTCTTCCACAATTTCTATAAATTTTCCAGTTAAAATTTTAGTATCAGTAACTGATTCTCCACTATTTGAGTTTTCTTTTATTTGAATTGTAAAGTTAGTGTCTATTTCTTGAATCTGAGGGGTGATTATAATTTCTGCTCCATAAAGAAGACTAAAAAATCCAAAAATTATTCCGATTATTATCAAAATAGTTAATGCTAAAAACAAATAGCCAATATTTTGGTGGGGAGAAATATAGATTTTAGGCATATGTGTTAGTTAATTAGGTAATTAGTTAATTAGGTAATTAGGATCCCGATTACCCGAGCACCTAAACACCTAACTCATTGTAAGAACCATGCTCACTTTGTTCGCAGAACCTTGAAATTAAATTTTTATTATTAAAGACAATAATGTAATTTAATTTTAACACTTTATCTTTTTTTCAGCAACAAATCATCTAAGACTTCTCTTTTAACTTCTTTGACTTTTTCTACAATAATTTTCAGAGAGTCATCTTTGCGAGAAATTTTACCAGTAACTGAAATTGTTTTGTTTTCTTCCCAAACCTCAGGATTAGCTTTTAACATTTTGGGGAAAACAATAATTTCAATTTCTCCGGAGGGATCTTCTATTTTAACAAAGCCCATAATTTCTTTACTAGAGGTAAGTATTTTTTTTATTTTAGTGATGATACCAACTACCTTTATTTGTGTTTGGTATCGATCGGAGCCAACCTCGCCAATTGGTTTTGCATATTTTTTTAATATTTCTTCATATTCCTTAAGAGGATGTTCTGATATAAAAAGACCCAATAGTTCTCTTTCCCAGATAAGTTTTTGTTGTCTTTTCGCAGGCTCTGATTTCCTTAAAGTCAAACCGTTAGTTTTATTGCTATTCGGGATAATAGCAAAAAGATTAGTTTGTCCGTTTTCTTTGTCTTTTTGTTTTTTGCGAGCAAAATCTAAAAGAGTTTCTATGTTTTCTAGCATTTGATTTCGTTCTTCTATCTGATCAAGAGCTCCGCTTTTGATTAAACTTTCTAGTGATTTTTTGTTTAGATCTCTGGACTGAATACGAACTAAGAAATCTTCTAAGCTTTGAAAGTTTCCGCTATTTTTGCGCTCAGTGATAATTGTTTCTGATATTCCTCGTCCTACATTTTTGATGGCTAATAAACCAAATCTAATTTTATTTTTTCCAACTACGGTAAAATCTTTAAAACTTTCGTTTATATTTGGAGGTAAAATTTCAATGCCCATTTCTTTGGCAGCTTTAATTTCAATTGTAATTTTGTCTATATTATTTTGATCTGAACAGAGTAGAGCTGCTACAAATTCAGTGGGGTAATGCGCTTTTAAATAAGCAGTTTGGTAAGCAATGGTTGCGTAACAAGTGGCATGACTACGATTAAATCCATATTGAGCGAAGGGCTCAATAAAGGCAAAAACTTTTTGAGCGATTTCTTTGGTAATTTTATTTCTAATACAACCGTTGATAAATTTTTCTTTTTGTTTTTGTAATAATTTAGCAATTTTTTTCCCCACGGCTTTACGCAAAACATCAGCTTCGGAAAGAGAAAAACCAGCTAAGTCTCGTACGATTTGTAATATTTGTTCTTGATAGACAGCAATACCGTATGTTTTTTCTAAAATTGGTTTTAATTTGGGATGCAAATAACTTATTTCTCTTAATCCATGTTTTCTATCAATATAATCAGGGATTAATTCTATCGGACCTGGACGATAAAGAGCTACCATAGCAATAATGTCTTCAAAAACTGTTGGTTTTAATTTTTTAAGATATTTTCGCATTCCTTGCGATTCTAATTGAAATACACCTTGAGTTTGAGCTTTCTGAAATATTTGAAAAGTTTTTTTATCATCTAAGGGAATATCATTTATGTCAATTTTTTTGTCATGTATATGTTTTATAATATCTAATGTTTTTTCTATAATTGTTAAATTTTTTAACCCCAAAAGATCCATTTTTAATAGTCCCAGATTTTCTACTGCATACATATCATATTCAGATATAATAGTTCTTTCTTGTCCAGAGGTGTCGTATTGGACTGGAACATACTCAGTTAGAGGTAAGGGTGTAATAAGTAGTCCACAAGCATGTTTGGATGCATGTCTTATCACTCCTTCCAATTTTTTAGCTATTTTAATAATTTTTTGTGCTTGAGGCTCCTCAGAATAAAGCTCTTTTAATTCTTGACTATGACTTAAAGCTTTATCAAGAGTGAATCCCAGAGGAACTGCTTTGGCTAATTTATCGCAAAACATATAAGGACAATCTAGAACTCTTCCTACATCTCTAATGGCGGCTCGCGAGGCCATAGTTCCAAAGGTTATAATCTGCGAGACATGGTCATGCCCATATTTTTTTTCAATATATTGAATTACTTCATCTCGTCTTTTGTCAGTGAAATCTAAATCAATATCAGGCATATTTATTCTATCTTCATTTAAGAAACGTTCAAACAGTAGTTCATATTTCAGAGGATCAATATTGGTAATGTTTAAAAGATATGAAACGATAGATCCAGCTGCTGATCCTCTACCAGGCCCAACAACAATATTATTCTTTTTGGACCAATTGACAAAATCTTGAACAATTAAGAAGTAACCAGCGAACCCAGTTCTTTTTATAACTAACAGTTCTTCTTCTAGCCTTTCAGACACTTTTTTAGTTTTTTTACCATAACGCTCTGTTATTTTTTTCTCACAAAGCTCTTTTAAATATTGGTCAGCATTTTCTCCTGCTGGCAACGGAAAGAATGGCAGTTTATTTTCTCCAAATTTTATTTCAACATTACATTGATCAGCAATTTTTTCAGTATTGGAAATGGCTTCGGGATGATCTTTGAAACTATCTTGCATTTTTTCTGCGGAACGAAAAGAAAAATCATCTATAAGCATAGAAAGACGATTGGGATCGTCTTTCTTTTTCTTCATCTGAACGCAAAGCAAAATATCTTGAATTTCCGCGTCTTCTTCTTTTAAATAATGGACATCATTGGTGGCGACTAAAGGTATTTTATATTTTTTAGCTAATTTAAAAATTACCTTATTAGCTATTTTTTGCTCTCGTAAATTAGGATGATCTTGAACTTCTAAATAGAAATCATCGCCGAATATCTTTTTATATTCTTGTAAAACTTCTTCAGCTTTTTTTATTTGATTGTTAATTATTAACCTTGGTATTTCTCCCTGTAAGCAGGCGCTTAAAGCAATTATCCCTTCGGAGTGTTGCTTCAAAACTTCTTTGTCTAAACGAGGCTTATAATAAAAGCCTTGCAAGTGAGCAATGCTTGTTAATTTTATAAGATTTTTATATCCTTTTTCATTCTTGGCCAACAAAACCAAATGGAAAGGTTTTTCATCTATTTTAGGTCTTTTGTCCAAAAGTCCATTGGGGGCAATATAAGCTTCTACTCCAATAATAGGTTTAATGCCAGCAGCTTTAGCTTTTTGATAGAATTCAATTATTCCGTACATTACTCCATGGTCAGTTAAAGCGACAGCCTTCATTTTCTGTTTTTTGGCTTCCTCGATAAGTTCGTCAATTTTGGGCAAACCATCTAATAAGGAATAATGGCTATGGACATGAAGATGTACAAAAGACATAATTTTTAATTAATATAAGATATTAGAATATTGGAGAGTAAATGTCGGGTTTTGGTAGAATATTTTTTCTATTCTTCTTTTGTTTTCTTTTTCTTTTTTTTGGAGAATTCTTTGACTACGCGTTTAACAAAAGAGAGAAGTGTAATCAATTTTGTTCTAGTTCTTATTTTTTCCAGAATTTCTTCGCTTTTTCGAGAAATGTTGGTTAAGCTTTTAGAAAATTTGAATAAACGCAGGGCAAAAAGAATAGCTATAACGAGAAGAATTAAAGAAAAAATTCCTATTAAAACAATAGAAATACTAGCTACAATATAAAAAAAATTTTGAATATCCATATTTTTATTTATTATTTTATTGTTAAATTTCTTTGACGTATTATACAATGATATTTAATTTTAAGCTTTGCTTATTTGCTTAAATATTGTATAATATATTCTAACAAATATATTAAAAATATCAAATGACAGATTTAACTGATAAACAATTACGACATGCCAAATGGTATTTAAGGCATAAAGACAGGATTCGTAATACTTTTATTTTATTTTTGATTCTTCTTAATGTTGTATTAATAGTTATTATTATTTTTCAATCAGTTCTTTACTTTAGACTAAAAGAGGGACATTTAGAAAATATGAGAGGATTGACGGAAAATAAGATAGATTTTTTGGCTTTGCGTGAGCATTTTTCCCCTCAACCAATAGTTACGGATTCTCTAAGTATTATTCGCCCTGATCTCAAAAAATCTCAATATGATTTAGTTATTAATATTTTTAATCCCAATCCTGATTGGCAAGTCACTATAGAATATTATTTTTCCATTGATGGATTAAATACCCTCTTAGATTCAGGTTTTATAAATCCAGGAGAGCAAAAGCACTTTTTTTCTCTAGGAACTCAGATAGATTCGGAAATAGATGATGTTCAATTTTTAATTTCTAATATTTCATGGAAAAGGATACGACAAAAAGAAAATGATCTCTTGGTTGCTTTAGATTATTTGGAAGTAAAAGATGTGGGTTTAGAATATTTACAAGCGGAAAACGAATCTTTAATTTTACCACAAATTTCTTTTAAAGCTAAAAATAATTCTGTTTATGATTTTTGGGACCCTAAGTTTGTGATTGTCCTAGAGCGTGATTTAAATTTAGTAGGATTAAATGTTCTTTCAATTGATGACTGGAGAGCCAATGAGGAGAAGAATCTTACTTTTATCTGGCCTTTGATTCCTAAGTTTACTCATATTAAAATTAGACCAGAGATTAATATCCTGAATCCAGATGTTTTCATTTCTCCTTTATGATAAATTTTTTTAAGCTTAAATTTTTTGATCAGACATTGTTCATTTTGATATTTTTGTTAGTAATCATTGGTTTAGTTTTGCAATATAGTCTATCTTTATCTGATCCAGGTGTTAATTTTTTTGCTAAACAATGTATTTTTGCTGCAGTTGGTTTTTTGCTTTTTTGGGGTATATCTTTTCTTGATTTTCGTTTTATTAAAGCCACTGCTTTTTTAATTTATTTACTGGCAATTCTATTATTAATAATTGTTTTAATTTTTGGAAAAGAATTAAGAGGAACTAGGGGATGGTTAGATTTTGGATTTTTTAATTTTCAACCAGCAGAATTAGCAAAGTTGGCAACGATTATTATTCTAGCTAAATTTTGGCAAGTAACTCGTTCTCCCATTAAGCCGAAACATCTACTATTTAGTTTGATTCTAATTTTGCCTTTATTTCTTTTAATTATCAAACAGCCGGATTTAGGTTCGGCATTGACAATTATCCTTATCTGGTTGGGAGTAATTTTCTTGGTAGATAATAATAAAAAGCATTTATTATCATTACTTTTAATAATTGTTTTAGTTACTACTTTCTCTTGGTTCTTTCTACTTGAAGGTTATCAAAAGGATCGTATCTCAATTTATTTGAATCCATCTAGAGATCCTTTGGCAACGGGTTATCAGGTTAATCAATCAATGATTGCTATCGGTTCTGGTCAGTTCTTCGGTCGCGGATTTGGTTTGGGTCCTCAAAGTCAGTTGAAGTTTCTGCCAGATTCGGAAACAGATTTCGCTTTTGCTGTTTTAGCTGAAGAATTCGGCTTTATGGGAGTTCTCTTGCTTCTAGGAATTTATTCATTGTTACTCCTCAGATTAATGCGTATTGCTCGTCAAGTCTATGGAAATTTTAGTTTAGTCTTGATATGTGGTGTTACTATTTATCTTTTCTTTCAAATGATTATAAATATAGGGATGAATATAGGATTAGCTCCCGTTATTGGTTTGCCTTTGCCTTTAGTAAGTTATGGCGGAAGTTCTTTGGTAATTACTTTAATCTCTTTGGGTCTAGTAGAGAGCGTTTTAAGACATCAACCTTTTGCAAAAGCTTCAATAATCGAAGATAGTGAAGGATTTGTTTTGATAGGAAAGTAGTCGATAATTTAACAAAATTAACAAAATATTTATGTTAGAATTAAAAGCAAGTGTCCGGGAAATAACGGGCAGAAAAACAAAAAGTCTAAGAAAAGAAAATATTATTCCTGCTATTGTTTATGGCCACGGAGAAGAATCGGTTTCCATTCAGGTTTCACTCCTTGATTTTGATAAAATTTTGAAACAAGCTGGGGAAAGTAGTTTAATAGATTTAAAGATTGAAGGACAGAAAGATAAAAAAGTTTTAGTTCACGCTGTTCAATATCATCCTTTGACTGATAAAGTTGAACATGTTGACTTTTATCAAATTAAAGAGGGAGAGAAAATTGTAGTTGAAGTAAAATTAGAATTCATTGGAATTTCAAGAGCAGTTAAAGAATTCAACGGTGTTTTAACTCATGAATTAGATAGGATAGAAATAGAATGTCTTCCTAAGGATTTGATAAAAAATATCGAGGTTGATTTAACTAAGTTGGCTGAAATCAATGACGTTATCAGAGTTGGTGATCTAGAAGTACCAGAGAACATTAAGATCCTTTCTAATCTTGAAAGTTCAGTGGCAGCTGTCAAGGTGATAAAGGTAATAGAAGAGGTAGAGGAAGAAAAAGAAGCTACTGATTCTGTTGAGGAAGAGAAAGAAGAAGGAGAGGAGAAAAAAGAAGGAGATTCTTCTGCTCCAACCGAAGGTAAATAATATGAGAAACATTCAGACACAATTCAAATTAATTATTGTCTTTTCGGTCATTGCTCTTGGTTTGAGCGGTTGTATTAAATTACCATCGCTTGTCGATTCTTCTTTGGAAGTAGATCAAGATTATATCGGAATTGAAACAGAGAATGAAAAAGATACAATTGTTAATTCAATTGTATCTTTGGATAATTATCTTGAATCAGTTAAGCACGAAAAGCCTCCGATAACAATTGTTATAGACAATCTATCTTCTTCTTGGCCTTCATCTGGTCTTGGTAAGGCCTTAGTTGTATATGAAACTCCAGTAGAAGCTGATATTACTAGATTGTTGGCTGTCTTTAATCAAGATTCTTTGCCCGTAAAAATAGGTCCAGTACGATCCGCTAGACCTTATCTTGCTGATTTAGCGGACGAATATAAGGGATTATTTGTTCATGCTGGTGGTAGTCCCCAGGCACTAAGTAATATCAAGGGTGGTCTATATAATTTCTATAATTTAGATGAAGTTAGCGGAGATGGTATTTATTTTTGGAGAGATACGCAAAGATCAGCTCCACATAATTTGTATATTTTATTAGAATCAATTGAACGATTTATTAAAAAAAAGGATTTGCCATCAGAAATTGATGATAAATTCTTAGAGTGGGAGAGAGGGGAAAATCTTATCTCATTAGAGGAAGTTAATTCTTCTATTATTAAAATTGATTATCAGGAACCAGTTATCTGGCAATTTGACAAGAGCATGAATTCTTATCTTCGTTATCAAGAAAACGAACCTTTTCTAGACGAAGAAGGACAAATCAAAAGTCCTAATGTAGTTATTCAAAAGACAGAAATAAAGATTTTGGATGCAGTCGGCAGGAGATCAATAAAAACAATAGGTCAGGGCGAAGCATTTATCTTTCAGTCAGGTCAGGTTATAGAAGGTAGTTGGACGAAGAATAAAACGACTAATCGTACATTCTTTTATGATCAAATGGGAGAGAAAATAAAATTTCTACCCGGATCAATTTGGGTAGAAATAGTGGGGGAAAATCACAAAATATTTTATTGATTAGTTTTCTTTATTTTGTTTTTCCATATCTTTGATGATAGATTCTATATTTCCACTTAATATTTGTTCTAAGCCGTGCCAAGATTTATGAATTCTGTGATCAGTAACTCTATCTTGTGGAAAATTAAAGGTTCTAATTTTTTCTGAACGATCGCCAGTTCCAACTTGAGACTGGCGTTTTTCTTTTACACTTCTATTTTCTTCCTCTTCTTTTTTTACTAACAAGCGTGAGCGTAAGATTGTCAGAGCTCTTTCTCTATTTTGTCCTTGACTTCTTTCGTCCTGACAAGAAACTACTGTGTTGGTTGGGAGATGAGTAATGCGAATAGCGGTTTCATTTTTTTGAACATTTTGTCCTCCATGCCCTGAGGCGCGAAAATAATCCATCCTTAGGTCTTTGTTTTCAATTTTTATATCTATTTCCTTTGCTTCGGGAAGAACTGCCACTGAAACAGCAGAAGTATGGATACGCCCGTTTTTTTCAGTATCAGGTATGCGTTGTACCCTATGAATTCCGCTTTCGTTTTGAAGCAACCCATAGACATTCTTTCCTTTAATTTCAAAGATTATTTCTTTAAAACCATTGATAGTAGTGGGATGAGAGGATATTATTTTTGCTTTCCATTCCATTTTTTCTGCGAATCTAGAGTACATCCGGAATAGATCAGCTACGAATAGACCGGCTTCATCTCCACCAGTACCCGCTCTTATCTCCATGATTACAACGTTTTTCTCTATTTTGCCAGAGTTATCATTTTCTTCTTGAAATGCTTTTTCGAGTTCTACTTTTTTTTCTTCTAACTTTTTAATTTCTTGTTTTATCATTTCAATCATTTCAGGATTTGATTCTTTGTTGAGCATTTTTTCGGTACTAAATATTTTATGTGTAATTTCCTCTAATTGATTTAGTTTGTTAAAGAATTTTTTTAATTCATTATATTTTTTGGAAACTTTTTTTAGCTTTTCCGCATTATTATATATCTCTGGATCTTGGAGTTGTTCCTCCAGTTTTTCCAATTCTTTTTTTGTTTCCTCATTATTTTCCATATTAAGATTTTTTCTTGTCTTTAACTTTCTTTTCCACACTTTTTTTCTTTTTTGTTTTTACTTTAGAATCTTTTAAAGCTTTTGATTTTTCGATCATCTTTTTGTATCTTTCTAAGCGTCCAGCAGTGTCAATAAATTTTTGTTTTCCGGTATAAAGAGGGTGACATTGAGAACATATCTCAACTTGCATTTTTTCTTTAATAGAGCCAACAACAAATTTTGCTCCACAGGAGCAAGTAATTGTTGCTTTGGGAAAATATTCAGGATGAATTTCTTTTTTAGCCATATTCTTTTAATTTAAATATTATTAATATTAGGTGGTGTCGCGCTAAGTGCGACATAAATTATATTTAGTATGGTGCCGCTGGTCGGACTCGAACCGACATGAGCTTGCGCTCATGGCATTTTGAGTGCCACGTGTCTACCAGTTCCACCACAGCGGCCCTTTGCCTTCATTATACTAGCATATTATTATGGTTTTTTCAACTTATTTTTGGGACATTCCTTGTTGCTACATTTTACTTTTTCTCCTGTCTTGACCATCAAGCTTTCACATTCAGAACATTTTTCTCCAGTTGGTTCATCCCAAAGAGCGAAATCACATTTTGGCCAAGCGGAACAACCATAGAAGAATTTTCCTTTGCGAGTTCTTTTTTTAACAATCGCTCCATCTTTGCACTTAGGACATTTAACTCCAATTTCTTCACCATTAGTTTGATTTTTATTTTCTCCTCCCAAATTTCTAGTAAATCGGCATTTAGGGAATCCAGAACAAGCTAAAAATTTTCCAAAACGTCCAGTTTTAATAATCAATTCTTCTCCACATTTTGGACATTTTTCTTCAGTTTTTTCATCAGTGAATTTTTTAGTAATTTGTTCTTCTTTTTCCATAAGATTTTTTTTAAATGGTTTGTAAAAATTATCAAGAACGATAGCATATTTTTTTTTCTGTTGGGCTATATCATCTAAATTATTTTCCATTTCAGCCGTAAAATTATAGTCTACTATTTGTGGAAAATGTTCTTCTAGTAATTCATTGACTAGCTGTCCTGTTTCTGTGGGATAAAATTTTCTTTGTTCCTTTATAACATAATTTCGAGCTTGGATTGTAGAGATAGTGGGAGCATAGGTAGATGGTCGTCCAATACCTATTTCTTCTAATTTTTTTACTAAACTGGCTTCATTGTATCTAGGTGGCGGTTCAGTAAAATGTTGTTGAGGATCTATCTTTATCAATTTTAATTCTTGTCCGATATTAAAGTCGGGAAGAGAAGTTTCTTTTTGTCTTTCGGGATATATCTTTAACCATCCTGGGAATTTTATTTTTAATCCTTTGGCTCGTAATTGATACTTTGAGGCGCTAATATCTAAAGAGGTTGAAATCAAAATTGCTTTACTCATTTGTGATGCTAGAGCTCTCTTCCATATTAAGCTATATAGTTTGTATTGTTTTTCATCTAAATATGGTTTAACTTCTTCTGGTTCTCTGAAAATAGATGTAGGGCGAATAGCTTCATGAGCTTCTTGACTAGCTTTAGATTTTGTTTTATAGTGGCGAATTTCTAGGTATTCTGATCCATATTTTTCGGTTATCATTTTTTGACTTTCTTTCAAAAATTCTTCACTAAGATTGAGGGAGTCGGTACGCAGATAAGTAATTAAACCTGCTATTTTTTTGTCTCCTAATTTTATGCCTTCATAGAGTTTTTGGGCAATAAACATAGTCTGTTTTACTGAAAATCCTAATTTAGTATTAGCTTCCTGTTGTAAGCTACTGGTGGAGAAAGGAGGTAGGGGAGATTTGTTTATTTCGCGAGCACCGAGATTGATAATCTTATATTTTGCTTTTTCTAAATCTCCACAAATTTGTTCGGATTTTTCTGAAGAGTTAATGTCAAATTTAGTGAAAACATGGTCATTTTCTTGGCGCAATTTAGCTTCCAAAGGATTATTTTCATCTTCCAAAAGGGCATTAATCGTCCAATATTCTTCTGGCTTGAATTTTTTTATTTCTTTCTCTCTATCCATAATTAGTTTAACAGTAGGTGATTGAACTCTTCCAGCAGACAACCCTTTAAAAATTTTTTTCCAGAGTAGGGGTGAAAGTCCATATCCAACCAAACGATCTAAGACGCGTCGCGCTTGTTGAGCATTTACTAAATCCAAATTGACTTGTCGTGGATTTTCAAGAGCTTTTTTTACAGCTTCTTCTGTAATTTCATGGAAACTAATACGATAGTTTTTTTGACCCTCTTTTTTAACTGTTTCTAAAATTTGTTGCAAATGCCAAGCAATGGCTTCTCCTTCTCGATCTTCATCGCTGGCAAAATATACGTTATCTGCGGTTTTTGCTATTTTTTTAAGTTCATTTACCAGTTTTCGTTTTTTAGTTGGAATAACATATTGCGGTTCAAAGTTATGTTCAACATCAACTCCGGTTTTACTTTTGGGCAAATCGCGCACATGTCCATTACATGATTTAACAATAAAATTTTTCCCCAGAAATTGGGAAATTGTTTTCGCTTTAGTTGGAGATTCAACAATGATTAAATCCATAATGTTTTCTATAAAATAATTTAATTTCAAGTTTTACTGATTTCTTAAATTTCGTCAAGCCTTGATATTCAAAGATTCAATGATTTCTTCTGGATCAGTCACTAGGCGAGCGCCCATTTTGATAAGATAATTACATCCTTCGGAATTAAAATCGTTAATACGACCCGGAACTACAAAAACTTCTCTTCCCTGTTCAATGGCTGTGCGAGCAGTTATTAGCGCTCCTGATTTTTTGGGAGCATCAATGACCAAAACGCCTAAACTAAGACCAGAAACAATACGGTTGCGAGCGGGGAAAGTTTTTTTTGTGGGGCTAGTGTTTGGAGAGTATTCGCTTATAACTGCTCCTCCAGATTCAATAATTTTTTGAGCTAATTCTTGGTGAGCAGAAGGATAGATGATATTTAGTCCAGAGCCAAGCACTGCTATGGTGCGAGAATTCTTTTCTAAAGCAATGCGATGCGCTAATCCATCAACCCCAAGAGCTAATCCACTTATGATTGTTATACCTGCTTCGGCCAATGCTTCGGCGAAGAGGCGTGTCATTTCTTGTCCGTAATTAGAGATTTTGCGAGTACCAACGATTGCTATAGGATATTTTTCTTCCTTCCTTAACTCACCAGATATATAAAGTTCTTGGGGAGGATCATATATCTTTTTTAATAATTCTGGATAATTTTCATTTTTAATTGTTATTTTTTGGATTGACATTTTGTTATTTTATGCTTATAATTAAATTACCTTAGTTCTTATACAATAATATTTAATTTCAAGCTTTGCTTATTATTAAAATATCAAAGGAGGCACAGAATGATTAAAATAACAGAAGTTAACCGCTCTCCGAGCGGGGAGATAACCTCAGTGAGAACCGAGGTTGACGGCAAAGATTTCCGTTTTGTCTCTCAAAACGGAAAAATTGTTCAAGTTTCCAGTTCTCCGATTTACAGGGAGACCTGGGAAAAGATGTTCAAGAGAGTGGTTGCTGTTTTTCACTCTTCTGACAGAGAGAAAGATCAACTTTCTCTGAACATCTGAAATCGCTCTGGAACTGAAAAATTTCAGAGCGTTTCCCTTTTTTGGAAAATAAGATAGAATATAGGGTATGATTAAAATAATTTTAAGTGGGGGAGGGACAGGGGGTTCAGTTAGCCCTTTGTTAGCTATAGCACAAGAAATTAGAAAGGTAAGACCAGAAACAGATTTTTTATTTGTAGGGACAAAAAAAGG
>Ga0307992_1000127_pt1 | contig 49197 bp, 53 predicted proteins | sample EllFjometagen133_FD_203162 | JGI IMG/M metagenome (GOLD analysis project Ga0307992, IMG submission 203162) | Marine microbial communities from Ellis Fjord, Antarctic Ocean - #133 | ecosystem: Environmental > Aquatic > Marine > Unclassified | place: Southern Ocean | collected 2014-10-08
TACAATATTTCTCATTATTATATCCTCCTGTTTTCTATTTTATTTTCATGCACAAAATTCAAAATTTAACCAGCCATCTTAGTCTTTCGACAAGCTCAGGATGACACAAGTTCAGCTCAGCAGACTGGATAAATACTCAAATAAGAAAAACTCATTATTATTTCTCTATTGAAAAAATAGTTGTTCTTTATAGCCATCGTCTTTTACCCTATAATAAATCCCGTTTTCATAAAGAAGGGCTTCACCCTTATTTCCGGTTTTTATACCGGTATCTACAGGAATCACACTATCCTTAAAAAAAGGATTAATAAAATCTTGAGTAGTATGACCGATAACTATTTTATTTACACCCATATCGCTTAATAATTGTAACAATTGATCTTGCTTGATCTGGGTAGATGTTTTTGTGTCTTGGAAATATCCACGGTACCAGAGCGGACCATCACTGCCAAAAAGGAAATTAAGTAGTTCATTATCTTTTATTTTGTCTTTTGAAGCATCAATATTGTTGCGGATAATATTATTGATTTCTATAAAGTCTTGATGATACTCTAATAATTTTGGATGGATACCTGCATGAACAAACAAAACATCATTAATTTTGATGATTGTATGTTTGGTGCGTAACCAGCGTCCGAATTCAGAATTGACTGAATAAAGATCACCAACCTCCATTTGCATAAGTTCAGCGGTTTTTTTATATTTGTCATGAACATAGCGGTTATCATTTTGTAAAACCATTAACTCATGATTTCCAAGAAGATAGTGTACTCGTCCTCTCCAGTTTTCAGCTTGCATCTCCAATTTGTGAATGAGCCAAAGACATTCAGTAACCTTTTCTCCACGATCGAAAACATCTCCTAAAATAATAAGATGACCTTCACCCCAAGCCCAATTAAGATTTGCATCGATAATTTTATTATTTGTTAATATTTTCACCATTTGGTCATACTGTCCATGAATATCGCTGATAACGAAAAATTTTGAAATATCAGAGAAAATACTTGGATTAATTTCTGGAGGATGTGAAGAAATTTCAAAATCTCCATCAAATCCTTCAAGCTTAAAAGAGAAAGAATCTTTTCCTTCCACAATTCTTTCTTGCGAAACATAGTTATCATTTAAGATGTATTTAATAGTTGCATTTTTATTTCCCCAGAATACATAAGGTCCTTCAGTTAATTTTGCTGTTGAATCAGCTTTGTTAAATTGAATTTCCTGAGCAAAACAGGAAAAGAAAACTGCTAACAATAAAAAGAGAAAAAGAATTCGATTCTTTCTCATAATTACCTCCGATATTATTCTTATTTAAAGGTTCAACATAATAAGAAATGTCTGTCTTTCTGAGATGATCTTCAAAGATAATTCTCACGAAGAATCTCATTATAAGGGAAGATCCTTCCAAAGAATAACGAACAAGATTCGTCAGGATGACAAAAACACATCTATTCTGCAAAATCCTTATCAAGAATGGATTTAAATTTGTTCAAAATGAACATACGTCAAGAATTTTGAAAATTAATAATTATTAATAAATTTCTATTTTTAATAATCTTCCATCCAAATTTCCATTTTTTAATGGACGCTTAAAAGATGGTTTCAAGCCAATAGCTGAGATCAGTTCTTTCTCTCCAACATAAATATAAGCTGTGCAGCCCTTACATTTTTGTTTTAGAAAATCCCCTAGATTTTTGTATAATTCAGCTACAGATTCTTTTGTTCCCAATCTAATTCCGTAAGGTGGATTACAAATAATTATTGAGTCATGAATTTCAGGAAGGGACATGAAATCAATTTGTTTCAGATTAATGTTTTGTGCAGATGGAAGAGTTTTAAAATTCATTTTTGAATCTTCAATTGCAAAGTAACTCATATCACTTCCAAAAATTAAATCGGTTGGAAGTTCACGAATATGTTTTGTGCTATTATCTCGAATTGTCTTCCATTCTTTCTCATCAAATTCAGGTAGATTTTCAAATCCGAATCTTTTTCGTTTAAAGCCTGCCGGAATTCTACAATAATTCATCATAGCTTCACAGAGAAGAGTTCCACTTCCACACATTGGATCATAAAGTGGGTTATCTCCTTTCCAACCAGAAAGTTTCACGATAGCGGCTGCCAGTGTTTCCTGCATTGGTGCGGAACCTTTACTTTGTCTGTATCCCCGCTTATGAAGGGGTTGCCCTGAAGTATCTAAGCTAATGGTTGCTCTATTTTTATGAATAAAAAGATTGAATACAACATCTGGAGATTCAGTATCAATATTAGGTCGTTCATCAAATTTTTCTTTAAAGTAATCGGCTATTGCATCTTTCAATACAAGAGTAGCATATCTGGAATGAGTAATCTTGCTGTTCGATACATTTGAATATATCGCAAATGTTTTATTGTTATCCAACAGTTGATCCCAGTCCAGTTTTAATGCTGTGTTATAGAGATATTTCGTACTATGACAATCAAATGTAATAAGTGGAGCTAGAATTCTACTAATGAGTTTACTTTGATAATTGATCCTGTAAATATGTGCTATATCAGTTTTGAAATGTATACCGCGATATACAGCAGTAATTTCTTTTGCTCCGAACTCCTTTAATTCAATTGCTCCAAGGTCTTCCATTGACCCTGCTATTTGTGCAAAGAATTTTCCGTGTTGTTGATATTCGAACATTAATTTTTCTCCTTAGGCGGGATTACCATAATGGGGATAGATGATCTATTGATCAGCATATCATGTAAACTTCCAAATAGAAGGTGATAAAACCTCCCATGTTTATGAGAACCGATAATAATGAGATCAGCTTTGAACTCATTTGCTTCTTTCAGGATATTCTCAGCAGTTGTGCCATCCATAAGAATACATTGAGATACAATCCCTTCCTTTGTTAATCCTGCAAATATCTTTTTTAGTTGTGTCTCAATTGATTTTTTACGAATATCTATCATCGCGGGGATCTCAATAGAAGGATAAATATCGAATTCACTACTCACCAGATAATTTTCAATGGATTCACTGTGGACAATACACAGTTCACCATTAAATTGTTTAATTAATCTCTTAGCTGTTTCAATCAGTTGATCTGTCTCATCCATTAAATCAATAGCTACTAATATTTTTTTCATGATTTCCTCCTTTTATATAATTTAATATAAAAAGTTATTCAAACTAAATTTAATAAAAAAGAATGGTTAATTCCCTTTTATTTTAAAATGCGTTATGGTTAAGATTCTACTCATAACAATGGAAGAAACAATAATTAGTGGTAAAGAAACAAGCAAACGGATCAGTGTAAACTTTATCCCTAAAAAGGAAACTTCAAATATAGTCATTGGAATACGACAGACGGAAACGGCTCCCAGATATGTAAAAATAATGCTTAATTTAGCCCCCTTTTTATATAATACTGCAGAAATTGGGAAGGCTACATATAATCCACCAGCTGTTGTACTGGAAAGAATAATAGCCCAGAAAAATCCGATCCAGCTGGAATCTTTACCTAAATGTTTTTCTATAGTTTCACGTTTTATCCAAACCTCGAATAAACCAATTAAAATAAATGCAACAGGTACTATCTTGAGCATTGATAGGGCAAATGAGAGAAAGTTTTTCCCAATAGCTTCTCCAACTTCATAGTGATAGAAAAACGATACAATAATAAAAATAAAATATATTATTATAAGTGTTATTTTAATGATGTTTTTCATATTCCGATCTCTCCGAAAGCAACACCCATAAATAATGCAACAATAATTGCAATAATAAAACAGATCACATTTCTGATGATTGTTATTTTAACTCCGAGAAATTCTTTTTCAATCGGGAATGTAATGATCCCAACCAGCATAAGAGTAGTTGTGAAAGCAGAAATGACCATATATGGAATACCTTGTTCACGCAATATCCCGGCAAGGGGAAATGCAATAAATCCGGGCATTATGGTTATCGAACCGATCAGAGAAGCAAATATAAGACTGAGATATTTATTTCCGATGCCAAGATATTTTACGATTAACTCATGTGGAAAAAGATAAATTACAATTGATATAAAAATGAGCATTGTGAGAAAAGCAGGAGCAATATTAATAAATTTCTTATAAGCTATTTTCAAGGCTTTTATAGTTTTCTGTTTATTGATGAAGAAAGAAATAAAGAATAGTATGAAAGTTACCAAATATAAGATCAGCATTTAATTCTCTGCAATTGTTCAGCACTAAATAATCTGTAGTGTGGTGAATATGTTTTGCGGTAAATTTCACTATAACTTACAAGTTTTTGAATCTTTATGACCTTCTCATTTTGCACGAAAAAAAGTTCCTCTTTCTTGCTGGTGAGAAGTTATAGTGCCTTCATGCAATAGTTCGCTGAGATATTTATTGATCTCATTTATATGGATACCTAACATTTCAGAAAGGTCTATATCTGTGCAGGGGAGTCGTTTTATTGTTTCTATTATTTGCTGCTCAACATTTTTTTGATAGCTTCTCACCTTATTGCGAGATTGAAATTTTGCGATGATCTCAACTGGTAATGGTTTGAAAAATGCAGCGATTTCTTCCATTCTGTTTTTGGAAACCGGCTCAATCCAGCTTTCAGTTCCAGGTCGATCAAGAGTATTCAACTGTACCTGATCAGGAGCGATTTTTATGATAGCATTTTTCAAAAGCTCAAGTTCTTCTATTGTATCATTCAATCCTGGAACGATGAAAACTTCTAACCATATAGTTCCAGAAAAATCCTTACTGAATTTTATTAATCCATCAATTATCTTATCATTTTCTAATTTGGGATTTGGACGATTCAGCTTTTTAAAAACTTTCTTACTAACTGCATCGAGAGAGGGTAGAAGCAGATCTATTCCTAATATTTCCTTTCTTACATTCTGATCATATAGCAGGGTTGAATTTGTTAGAATTGCTAATTTATATTTTGGATAATTACTTTTAATAAAAGTGATAACTTGTCCGATGCCATTATGCAATAATGGTTCACCTGCTCCCGAAAATGTAATATAGTCAAGTTCAGGATTTTGATCTAAATAGTGTTTTAATTCATTGAGAATATCTTGCAATGGAACATATTCTTCTCTATTAATAGTAAGATTTGTGGTTTTCCCCACTTCACAATAAACACAATTTAAACTGCATACTTTGTGCGGAACAAGATCCACACCTAGAGAAATTCCCAGTCTTCTGGAAGGAACAGGACCGAAAAGATGTTTATATTTCATAATTTATTTACCTTTATGATTATCAAAGATAATCGCTAACCTGTATTTTTAGAGCTTTAAGTGATATCGCCACATCAATTAGAAAAACAATGATCGCAAAGATCAAACCCGTTATAGCAATAACAAAAAATATTGTGAATAGGTTTGAAATATGGATATTCGAAAAGTAACCCAGAAATAATAGCAAGATCATCAAACTTGCCAATAATATCGTGATCGATATTAAAGTGATCGAAGTACGTAAGATTTTGGCTCGCTTGAATAATATTCCTATTTGTATATGTTTTCTGGCTGTGTCTTTTCCAGCTTCGATCTCCTGGACCAAAAAGCGGGAACGGTCTATTACCCTACCCAGCCGGTTAGTGAGTGATAGCAGCAATAATCCTACTCCTGATATCAGTACTATTGGTGAGAAAGCTGATTGCATTAACTGGATCAAATTTTGTATATTTTCCATAATTATAAAATTTGCGAAGATAATTAATCTCTGCAATTCAAAATACTATTATACTTTTCCTAAAACTTCTTTTTCTACCTTCAGAGCTATATTGTTCACTTTTTCTAATAGCTCATCAGCTTTTGTTAGAATATCAAATTTGAATGTTTCATCTTCTATACTGCTCATATTAATCTTTACATTCAAGTATGCACTTTTTGCAGCAGCGTTGGCTGTAATAGTGCCAACTCCAGCATCTGATAGAGCATTACTGTTCCCACTTTTTGCTATTTTTGCTGATAACTCGACAGCTTCAAAGGCTATTCCTAATGTCTCCAATGGAACCATGATTGCTTTTTTGGTTGCTTCTTGAATTGCCTTATTTCTCATCTCTTTCTCTAGATCAGTTTTCTTAGGTAATCGTGTGGCATCCATCATATCATAGAAAGCTTGTGTATCTTTATCAATAGCTATTAAAGATCGTTCCTTAATATCCTGACCTGATTCGGAAAGATTTTTAACTTCTTCCCAAACCTTTTCATATCCCTTCTTACCGAAAGTGAGATTAGAGACCATAGCACTAAGTGCACCGGACATAGCTGAACAAAGTGCTGCTACACTTCCTCCACCAGGAGCCGGGGAATCTGTAGAGAGCTCATCACAGAAATTTGTTAAGGTCATATTAACCAGATCAGCTTCTTTCGCAATGGCATATTCAATTACTTTTTTATCCATATCAAATGCAGCCACATCTTTCAGTCCCATACTTTGAACTGCTGTCTCAATAATCATTCGTTCAGGAATACCTGCACTTTCTCCCATCTTTCTTAAATAGTATTTACCTGAGCCAAGAATTGCTTCTTTAGGGAGTAGTCCAACTAATTCGCTTCCAGTGATCTGTATCCCTTTTGCATTGGCAAGTTCACGAACTTTTTCCAATACTGCATGGGCTGGAGTTATCTTGTAATTAGTTAAATTAATACTGATCTGTGCCCGATTAAAATCATCAATGTACCATCCGACAGCTTTGCAGTTTTTAAAGAGACCTGGCTTTTTCATTTTTTTGCCATTTTCATCTTTAATGATCTTATTATTTTTATCTTTTGCAAAACGTCCGCTTTCACGAATATCAAGAGCTATATCATGTGCTTTTTTCTTATCTCTTGTATTTAAATTAATATTATATGCAATTAAAAATTCACGGGCTGAAATTGCTGTAGCTCCCGATTTCGCATTAAATTTTTGTGGACCATAATCCGGTTTCCAATTTGGATCTTTCATCTTCTGCGGGAGTGCTTCATATTCGCCTTTTCTTACTTCAGCTAAATTTTTCCATTCTGGTTTTGTGGCTGCATATTCATATAGATATACTGGAATTTCAAGTTCTTCACCAACTCTTTTTCCCAGTTTATGTGCAAGTTTTACACAATCATCCATAGTCATATTAGCAACAGGAACGAATGGACATACATCGGTTGCACCCATTCTAGCATGAGCGCCCTTGTGTTTTGTCATATCAATAACCTGGTTGGCTTTTTTTATTGCTTGAAATGCTGCTTCTACAACATTATCCGGTTCACCAACCATTGTATATACTGTCCGATTTGTAGATTCACCAGGATCGACATCCAATAAAGTAACACCCTTTACTGCTTTAATTGAAGCAGAGATGGCATCTAATATCTTCTTGTCTTTTCCCTCACTAAAATTAGGAACACATTCTACTAATTGCATAAGCACCTCATTTATTTTTTATTATAATTTTTTTTAAATCAGCAAGAGAATTATTTGCCTCATTGCTGCATGAATTTAATTACTCATTCTCCAAATAAAACTGGATTATTTCCAGTACATTGATCTCGCCTATTACTTTAAATTCTTAATTAACTACAGGTAATTCATTAGTTTTTTCCCGTATCATTATTCTGATGATATCTGAAATCATAGTATCATCAAAAGCATAACTGCAAACAGTATTCATAATATCTTCTACCTTTTGTGCGTTGGAATATCCCAGAAAAGAACCGATCTCAAATGCTTCAGTATTTTCCAGTAGTGATATAGATGGGAAAAGATATTTTATTGTATTATTTAACCGAACTGAGCCGATAAGTTTATCATCTTTATTAATAACATAAACATGTCTTGAAGTTGTATTTTCTAAAATTTTATGTAGGATCTGATCTAAAGATGCATCCTGAAATATTGTAGCAGGTTCTTTAACAATAAGATGCATAATATCTTTTACTTTGATCTTTGATAGTTTATCTTCTGACATTAATTACTTTCCTTCTTAGAAATTTAACTAATTATTTTTTTCATTTCTACTGTTATAATTCTTTTATCTGTTGCCTGAATGATCAATATATCCCATTTGCCAATAGTTAGTTTTGTTCCTCTTCTGGGAATTCGTTCAAGTTTATCAATTATCATTCCAGCAATTGTTTCATAATCACCTAACGGTAGATCCATATTATATTCGTCATTTAAATAATCAATTTCAGTATAACTTTGAATTTGGTAGAGTCCTTTTGATATCTCAGTAACCTCTCGAGGGGAATTGTCATATTCATCTTCAATTTCTCCAACAATTTCTTCCAGGATATCTTCAATTGTAATAACACCAGAAGTTCCACTGTAAGAGTCCATGATAATTGCCATACTTACTTTTTCTTTTTGCATTTCAGTAAACAGCTTGTTCACATCCATTGTTTCCGGAGCAAAAAAAGCATTTCTGATAAAGTCTGCAGCGGTTAATCCATTATGATCCTTACAATTTAGCAGGTCATAGATTATCAGTATTCCTTTTATATTATCCAGATCATTCTCATAAACCGGGAATCTAGTAAATCCCTTATCTTTTGCTATAGAGATGATCTCATCAATAGACGTGTTTAACGGGAATGCTACAATATCAGTTCGATGGATCATTACATTCTCAGCATCCAATTCGGAAAACTCAAGAACTTCTTCCAGCATTTCCATTTGATCTTCCTGCAGGGTACCGTCATTTTTTGCTTCAGAAAGCATTAATGAAAGATCTTCCCTGGAAATAAAATTGTAATTATATTTTTGTGGAAGCCTGAATAATTTTGATAATGCTCTATTTAACATTGCAACAAATTTAACAAAAGGGGTGAACAGGAAACTGAAAAATCTGAGAATTGGGAATCCCCTGGTTACAAATTTATTAGGAAAATCTCTATAAAGTGCCTTTGGTATTATCTCTGCAAAGATAAGTATAAATCCGGCAATAAGAAGAGTTGCAGTATGTTCAGAAATATTGATCATAGATCTTTTATTTAAAATATTTATCAAGAATATTGAAAGCGAAGATACAACAACAAGTGAGATGTTCGTTCCGAATAAAGTTGTTCCGAATATTTGATCAGGTTTTTCAAGGAAAGTGAGAATTTGTGTCTTTTTTTTGCTGCTTTTTGCTTCTTGCTCCAGTTTTAATCTGTCAAGTGAGATGAGTCCAGTTTCTATACCTGAGAAAAAACCGGATAAGATAAAAAAAATAACTATGATTAAAAGTGATATGATCCACATTATTAATTTTCTACTTTTTCATTCCTATAAGCTAATTTTAGAGCATCAATAAATTCATCCAACTCACCGAGCAAAATGTCGTTTAATCTGAATGATGTCAAATTTATTCTATGATCTGTAACTCTGGATTGAGGAAAATTGTATGTTCGTATTTTTGCACTTCTGTCACCTGAGCCAACTTGCGATTTACGTTTAGCAGAGATCTCAGCTTCATGTTTTGCCAGTTCCAGATCATACAATCTTGAGCGAAGTACCTTGAAGGCTTTGTTCTTGTTTTTAAGTTGAGATTTCTCGTCCTGGCAAGTTACAACAAGTCCGGTTGGTATATGAGTGATTCGTACAGCAGAATCAGTTGTATTTACACTTTGTCCACCATGTCCTGATGATCTGTAAACATCTATTTTTAGGTCAGCCGGATTAATTTCTACATCAATCTCATCAACTTCCGGCAGAACAGCTACTGAAATTGCAGAAGTATGAACTCTTCCTTGAGATTCGGTTTCAGGAACTCTTTGCACACGATGAACACCGCTTTCAAATCTCATAATTCCGTAAACGTTATCTCCGGAAAGAGAAAAAATTACTTCTTTTAATCCACCTACACCAGTTGGATTGGAAGACATAACAGATAATTTCCAATTATTTTTATCAGCAAAATAAGTGTACATTCTATAAAGATCTGCAACAAATAATGCTGCTTCTTCACCTCCGGTTCCGGCACGGATCTCAATGATCGCATCTTTTTCGTCATTAGGATCTTTTGGAACTAGAAGTTCTCTTAATACAATAATTTTTTTTTCAAGATCTTCTTTAACCTCAATTATTTCTTCTTCTGCCAAGGCAATTAGTTCTTTATCTTCTGTAGATTTTATGAGCTCCTTATTTTCTGCTATAGTTGTCTCATGATCTTTCAGTACATCATACAAATCTAATATTTCCTGCAGATCTTTAAATCTTTTTGAAATCTTACTATAGTAACGCTGATCGGACATCTTTGTAGGATCATAGATGTCTTTTTTCAAGTTTTCATATTCATTTTTAAGAGATAATATCTTTTCTTCTGGTATCATAATTTTAACTTACTGTTTTTTTATTCATCATCTATGAATGAAATATTTTTGTATTCTGAAAGATCCATTTCCAGGGCGCATTTCATAGCGATAACTGCAACTTCTATTTGCTCATTATCTGGTGGTTGAGTTGTAATTCTTTGCAAGGCAAGCCCAGGTGCAGTCATCAGTTTAACTAGTGGATGCTTGATATTCTTGCTGGAAAGTTTGAGCACTTCATAAGAAATTCCAGAAATGAAAGGCATGAAGAAAAAATGATAACTTAACCTCAGAAAGATATTCGGAGCATTACCACCTAAAAGGAATTTTGCTACAAGTGTATCAACAATAGAAAAGATCAGAATGGATATAAGTAATACAAAAAAAATAAAACTGGTTCCACAGCGTGGGTGGAACGTTGTAAATTTTTGTATGCTGTCCGCATCAAGATCACTATTAGCTTCATAAGCAAATACAGATTTATGTTCAGCACCGTGATATTCAAAGATGCGATTTACATCTTTCATTTTACTAATTATCCAAACGTAAAGCACGAAAAATATAATGCGGATAAATCCAGCAAATAAGTTAAAATAGACATTTTCTTTAGCTAAATTCATCCATTCGGCTATCTGATATGGCAAAAATGCAAAAAGCAGGAAAGCTAAACCAAAAGCAAAAGCATAACTTATAGTTTCTTCAAATTTTATTCGTAATTTAGATTTCTCTTTTTTGTTCTTTTTTGGTTTTTCATCTTCCCAATCCAACTCAGCACGGGATACAGAGAAATTCAAAGTTTTAATACCTATTATCATCATTTCGATCAAAGATACAAATCCTCGAATTATTGGGAATCCTAGAAATTTATTATATTTTGTTTTACTGATAAATCTGTTTTTTTTAATTTCAATACTCTTATCTTTCCGGCGAATAGCTGTAGCTAGATTTTCCGGACCGCGCATCATTACGCCTTCAATAACTGCCTGTCCACCAACTCCAATTTGTTTTCTTTTCATTTATTTATCCTTAAAAAAAATGCACCACAACTATTTTAATAATAGAGTTGTGGTGCGGTTATAACAAGATTTTTATTTTTTTTCTTTAACGTTGTATCTCTGGTTAAATTTTTCTATACGTCCTTCTTTGGCTCTACTTCTTTGTTTCCCTGTATAGAAGGGATGGCAATTTGAACAGATATCAACTTTACTAATTGTCGGATCTGTTGATCTTGTTTCGAAAGTATTCCCACAAGAACATGTTACGGTTACCTTTTCATATTTCGGGTGAATTCTTTTTTTCATTATCTATCTCCTGATTCATATTAACTTAATAAACACTAATTATACCACTGCCGTACAATATTTTTTTCTAAGATTCTAATGTCAATAGTTTTATCTTTTCTCTATTTTTGAGAAAGCAGAACAGATTTTATCTTTTCTGCTTTGTTGTTATCATATAGCAATTCTATAAGTTTAATAGCAAACTCTAGTACTGTACCTCCAGCTCTACTTGTAATGCAGTTGCCATCTACAACTACACGTTTATTGATTTCATCTTTATTAATGAGTTCATCAGCAAGAGCAGGATTAACGGTTGCTTTTTTTCCATCTAATAATCTGTGAAACTGCAAAATAACAACTGGTGAAGCACAGATAGCGGCATAATATTTTCCTTCTGCAGCTTGTTTTTTAAGAAGGTCTGTGAGAATTTGGGAATCTCGAAGATGTTCTGCACCTGGAAGACCGCCAGGTAAGACTATCAAATCATATTGTTTATTTGAACATTCTTCAATAAGCTTATCGGCAATAATTTTTGTTCCATAAGAACCGGTTATCTGTAAGTTATTTACAGAAGCTACAGTAACTTCTGCGTTTGCTCGACGCAAAGTATCAATAATTCCAATAGCTTCTAATTCTTCGGTCCCATCTGCGATAGGAACAAGTACTTTTTTGTTCATAAGAATTCCTAAATATTTCTTTTTCTTTTTTTTCTACCAATACCAAGTATAATGTTAATTCCCCAGAGAATAAGAATGAGTGGGAATATATCAATGGAACGTCCTAAAAGGCTGGATAAACCGGCTATCAAAGCTACGATTCCCAAGAATACTGTGAATCCGTTTACTCGATATCCTTTTGTATATTTTACAAGATTTAAGCCAAGCAGGATAACTCCTACACCAAACATAAATGTGCCTTCCGGTACTATAGAATTTGGGAAAAGCCAGATTGAGCCAAGCATAACAAGAAATAAACCCCAACCAATTTTTTCTAATTTTTCCATTTCTCTTTTTTCTTTCAATTTAACTTCAAATATTTCATTATTTTCTTCCATTTAGTTTTTCCTCCTATCCAATAATAACTGAAATGTTTATGCAAAATCGGATTTGTTATTGCGAGATATCTTTCAAAGGAATTCTCTCAAAGCAATCTAAAACTATAACTAACTAATAATAAAGAGATTGCTTCGTAAGTAACTGCAAGAAGAAAATTCGCAAAGACATTCTGTTTCAAGATGATTCAAATACACTCTATTTTGCAGAACTCTTACTAAAATTTATTTCAAAATTCTTATCCGGCATAAAAATCTCTTTATGCCAGTAAAAGATATACTTATCACTTTCTTCAAGCAAACTATCCGGCATATAGGAAATAGAGTCAAGTGAAAATTCTTTAGGAAACTCAAGAGTATAATTCACCTGTTCAAAAGGGATTCCCCAAGTTCGTGTTGTTGTCAGAATGTATTCTGCTTTTGTGTCTTTCAATTCTTGTTTGTAACCTATCCGGTAAATTGCGATTGTATCGGGTTCAATATGAATAGTGAAAGAAGAGCCTTTGAGATTGTTTTGAAGATTTATTTCTTGTAAAGGATATTGAAGATTAATTACAAATATTGAATCAACTTTTCCGTAAGCACTATCTTGTGGAAAAGGGTAAAAAAGAGATCTGATCATAACTTTTTTACTCGTATTCCTGAAATAATATAATCCATCCACGCAGAAGTAGTTGCTTTCCAGTTTGAAATTCAGATCTTCCTGGTAAAAGTGTAGATCTTGAGCGTAAACTAAGATAATAGAAAATAATAAAATGAATATGATTAGAGGTTTCAATTATTTACCATAGTGTCAAATGCTCCTAAGCTTTTAACCATTCGGAAGATCAAAAAAAAAGCAAGAAGTTCTACAACCATTCCGAAGGTTATTATTTAAGTAGCAGCATTTTGTTTACTGCCAGATCTTCGCCATTGGAGACAAGTTTATAGAAATAAACACCGGAAGGGCAGGCTTTACCAATTGAATTTTTTCCATTCCAGGTAATTGAAGGTTGATTATTGAATATTGAAATTTGACGGATTCTCTGTCCTCGGGAATTATAGATTTCGATTTGTGTTTCTTCGTGTAATTTCGTGGTTTCAAAACTGATCTCTGTACTTGGATTGAAGGGATTGGGATAGTTTGAAAGATTGCAATCGTTGTGCAAATTAATCTGATTATCAATTGCATTTGGAATATCAAGAATAAATTCATAGTAGGTTATTGAATCAGGTTCAACATAATAATAGCCAGGTGGATCTAAATTAAATTGATTAAATGAAATATGCAATTGTTGATAGATCATAGTAACTATATCTACCATTTCAAAATAACCGGTATCATTAGTATAAACATCTGGAGAAAATGTGGGTACAATGCTAATTTCTGCACCATTAATTGGGTTATTATCCGAATCGTAAACCCTTCCAGACAGAATTCCTCTTGCATCACTATAAAATGGTTCATAACCTAGGGTTGGTTCATTATCTTTTACTCCAATATATCCCCAATAATCAAAATACATTTTTACCAGAGATTGTCCTTCATATAAAATAAATGGTTGATAAGTACCCCAGATTACATGGTCGATCTCAACCCATTCATAACCATTGAATAGCTCTAAACGTACATCATCAGAAGTTTTATCAATAAATAGATTTGTTAATAAACTGTCTTGATTTATTACAATGATTGATGTATTCGTTAAGTCAATTCCACTTTTGAAGTAAGCGGTGTCAACATTAGTTGTTAATCTGTGATTATCTAAATTATTAAAACCCCATTCACCAAAGAAATCTGTATATGCTAGTTCAATTTGCCAATCATCTTCTTCAAAAAATATCTCGCTAAAATATTTTGGTGCTATCGGATTCGCAATTAATATCCCAACAAGAATTAAAAATAAAAAGGTAATTATCTTTTTCATACTAACCTCCTAGTTTAATGAAATATTATTAAAACATATTACCAAAATAATACCTACCACCAAAGTAAATACTCATTCTTTCATCCCGTTTTAAATCAGGGTAGGGATAATCATAAGCTTCATTATTATAAAAATCCTTATCTATATGTTTTAATTCAGATTTAAACTGGCAATATAATGAGAAATTATTTTCAATAAAAAAGTCAACTATGGATGTAAATGTAGCTCTTATTTTATAACCATCAATATTCTCATACCAAATATAATTGTATTCCAGTCCTATACGAGAATCCCATCTGATACGATCTGTTATATTAAGCAAGTGGCTATTATTGAAACCGATTGTGAATTTTGAATCTTCAGTAGAATCATCAGTTAAATATTTGAGATAGGATATTTTTGAAAATATTCCGATTTGATATTTTAGATTGATATTATTATAGTGATTGAAACTTAAGCTTGGTCCAAGATAAAGTTCTCTTATTTTATCACCATTTCGTTCCATTTCATAATCTTGCCAGAAATTTATACCAAGTAGAATTTCATTACCTTGATAATGTTTGATATATTCTTGCATAACTTCTGTAAGATATAAATTTTCGGAGAGACTAAGATTTTCAAAATCACTTCCCAGGATTGGAGATATTTCTTTCCAGAAATACTTTTCATATCGATCATATATATTTGCATATTGTGGATAGAGTGCAAATTTATCTGCAAGTTTTGTTATTTGGCTTTCCGTAAGTGTTATTCCCCTGTTCAATGCTTCCGCTCTTTCCCGCAATCTTAGTGCCCTAAAAATCGGACTTACTTCTCGTATTTTACCAATTCCAATTCCCCAAAATGAAGTAGTGTTAATTTGACGATCAATTCGATCTTGAAAATCTTGAGAATCGTTTACTTCATAGTAATTAAATCGTGAATCTAAAGAAAAGTTCATGAAAAGATTATCTTTTATGTAATAATTACAATTTCCATTTATTCTAGGAAGAAGATTATAAATTCTCCTTATATAATTATATTCATCTTCTTCATTTTGATATTCCGAATATTCCATATAAGTATTAATACCTGCATTGAGTAAGTACTTTATCTTTTCTGATTCAAAGCTTCGTAGAAAACCTGGTGAAAGACTGACACTGTAATCTTCAGACACTCGTTTATAATCTGTATCACTTCTATGATAATAACCCCTACCAGAAAAATCAATATCTCCAAGTGAATATCCCCAGGCTGGGAGTTGATATTTCTTAATTAGATCGTAATCATTAATTTTGAAACCAACACTGTTCCAACAAAAAACAGATGATATTATAAACATGATAAATTCAATAAAAATAGTTTTCTTCAAAATAATTCCTCCAATTTATGTAATCACTCACTCAAGTTTTTTGTATTTTCTCTTACTTAGTTGACTATAGATAAACTAAATATAAAAGATTATAAGTCAATGAAAAAGTATGATTAACATCTTTTTATTTACAAAATTTATTACTAATTTCCAGTTGTCATATGAAAAATATTAGGCAGGAGGAAGAATGCAATTTCAAAAAGAACTAATCAAGATCTGTGAGAAATATCCCCAACTGAAACTCAATTTTCACTACAAAATCTGGGAAACGGATTTCTTGCGATTTTATCAGAGTCAGATCAATTATAACATTTCCAAAACATCAATATCCCTTTCAACAACGATCTACAAAGGAAAGAAATCATATAGCTTTTCGTTAAAAGATCCTACCAAGAATATCCTTCAAAGTAAAATTGATGATGTACTGGACTTAATTGATCAATTACCTGAAGATTCGGATTTTGTTGATTTGGAAGTCGATTTGAATAAGACTGCCGAAAAAGAGAAGACAAACAATATCAAAAAAGTAACTCTTGATAAAAAGATTGAGATATTAGAAGGATTTTCAAAAGCTGTAGAACCTTATAATTTTAAGATCTACGGTACGTTTATTTGCAACTACCGAACACTTTACATTGTAAATAGCAACGGACTAAACAAGCGTGAGATAAGTTCTCCAATTTACCTGGAATGTAAAGCCGTGAATCAGAAGAATGAAGTTACAGTTCTGGAAGCTTATGGCGGAGAAAACTTCGATAATTTCAACAAAGATGAGTTTGCTTCCAATTTAACAAAGAAAGCAAAAGCTGCAACTGCTGAGGTTGTTGATGTTGAATCTGGTGAATATGAAGTTGTGCTGGCTCCACGCTGTATAGGTGAATATTTCATGTATTTGGAAAGTAGTATTAATGCGCAAAGTCTGGATTCCAAACAGAGTTTCTTTGAAGGCAAGATTGACGAGAAAATTTTCCCGGAAAATATTACGATCACAGATGATCCTCAACATCCTGAACTGATAAATTTTGATTATAATGGTGATGGACATGTTTACAAGAAATTATCGATTATCGAGAAAGGTGTGTTCAAAAATTTCTTTGTCGATAATTATTATGGTCGTAAGTTGAAGATGGAAACAAATGGCGCAAATGGTGGTGCTCTTGTTATGGACACTGGTGATAAAACCCTGGATGAAATGATCGGTTCAGTTAAAAGAGGACTCTATATTTCCAGTTTGCATTATATGAATTTCATCAATCGACGCGAAACTTCTCTTACTGGTTTAACGAGAGATGGAACGTTCTTGATTGAAGATGGAAAAATCACCAAAGTAGTAAACAACCTACGTTTTACAGAAAATATTTCCGATATCATAAAAAATATTACTGAGATTGAAGATCGATCATTTACAATTCCATATTCCAGCAATTATGGAGAATTTGGAATTTACAGTGCCAGAATGCCGCATGTGAAAGTGAATGGATTCAAGATAAGTTCATCTACGAAAACAGTGTAATGGTTCACGGAAAAACACGGAAAAGCACGGATAAAAGTATGAAGTACGAAGATATAACTGAGAAAATAATTAAATCATTTTATAATATTTATAACACTTCGGGTTATGGCTTTTTAGAAAAGGTTTACGAAAATGCTATGATGATTGACTTAAGAAAAGCAGGGTTGAGATGTGAAAATCAATTTCCAATAAAAGTATTTTATCAAAATGAAATAATTGGTGAATATTTTGCTGATATTTTAGTTGAGAACAAAATTATCATTGAATTAAAAGCAATAAAACAACTTTTAAAACAAGCTGAAGCACAGTTATTAAATTATCTATCTTCTACTAAAATTGAAGTAGGATTATTAATGAATTTTGGTGAGAAACCAGAAATAAAAAGAAAGATTTTTGATAATAAATTGAAGAATTATAATGTTTAGAAATAGCTTACAGAAGAACTCAGAAAAGCACGATAAAGAAATGAAGTAGAAAATTTGGGAAACTACCTTGGGATTAAACTTTATTATATTTTATTTTTATTCGTTAAATCCGTGCAAATTCGTGAGCAAAACTAAGGAGAAAAAATGAAAAAATTAGTTTATGATATAATCAATAAATTAAACGCACAGAATATAACCTATGCCGATGTCCGTTTTACCGATACAGATAGTCAGCAGATATATTTTGAAAAAGGAAAACTTAAGTATTTTGGTTCCAATATGGATTCATTAGCTTTGGGAATTCGAGTTTTAGCAGATGGCTGCTGGGGTTTTGCTGGCACAACTATTTTAACCCAAACTTCAATTGATAAAACTATCAAGAAAGCAATCTCCAATGCAAGAGTAGGAAGTAAATTTCGCAAAAAACCTGCTTCATTTAGGAAATTAAAACCGGTACAAGATAGCTATCTCTTCAAACCGATTGAAGACCCATTTTTAATGGATGATAAATACAAGATTGATTTTCATGAGAAGGTTGCTCAAAAACTAGTTGGTAATGACAAGATCGTTTATTCATTTGTTTATTCAGAATTTTATAGGCAATATAAAATCTTTGCAAATACGGAAGGAACATTGGTGGACTCTCTGGTTTATGATTCAATGCCAAAAATGTATGTTCTTGCTTCTAATGGAAGAGAATCGATGAGCAGAAATTGGCCAGGAGATATGAATGGACAACGAGGCGGATTTGAGGTTATACGCAATGTAAAATTGGAAGAAAATACTGATAGAATTATTGAAGAAGCGATCAAACTTTTAGATGCACCACGTATAGAAGAAGAACGAGCTGATCTGATAATTGGAAATGGTCACCTTGCTTTGCAGTTGCATGAATCCGTTGGACATGCTACAGAGGCAGATAGGATTTTTGGTAAAGAAATTTCGTATGCTGGAAAAACATTCATAAAACCTGCAATGCTTGGGAATTTTAAATACGGTTCTGATATTGTGAATATTTACAGTGACAGCACAAACCAAGGTGGAATGGGATTTCACATTGTAGATGATGAAGGAACACCCGGCGCAAAAGTTGATATTATTAAGAATGGTATTCTGGTAGATCAACAGACTTCGCAGGAAAATGCATCAATTTTAGGGGTTAAACCGAGTTCCAATATGATGGTATCTTTTGCTGATGATATTCCACTAATACGCATGACCAATTTCTGTCTGGCTCCCGGAAAAGGAAGTCTGGATAATCTGATAAAATCAACTGAGAATGGTTATTATATAGATTTTACAAAAACATGGAGTATCGACGATAATCGAAATAATTTCCAATTCACAACAGAGATAGGCTGGAAGATAGAAAATGGAGAGTTGAAACACATTGTAAAAGAACCAACATATTTTGGTATCACTCCGGAATTCTGGGCAGCCTGCGATGGTATTTGTGGTGAGGAAGAATGGAATTTCCAAGGTACATTCCATTGCGGAAAAGGTGAACCAGGACAGGCTATGCATCTTTCTCATGGCGTTGCTCCGGCAAGATTTAAAAATATCGTTTGTAATGTGAAAGCATGATTGGATAAATTGTTCACGGATACACACAGATAAACACGGATTGGAGCGTTAGGTAAGAGACTTGCTTTGATGTTTATTTTTTTGTAATTTGTTTTTTCTTTAATCCGTTAAATCCGTGAAAATCTGTGAGCTAAATAAAAATAAGAGGTTACTATGAATAAGTTTTGCCATATAGAAATTCCGGCTCCCGATCTTGAGTAAAACATAATTTATTTATAAAGAATATTATTATTGGAGTTCATTTGAATAAGGGTGTTTTATATGCAATAGGGGCTTATATTCTTTGGGGGCTTCTTCCTCTTTTCTGGAAAATTATGGAAGATGTTCCAGCTTTTCAAATTTTATGTCATCGTATTACTTGGTCATTAATATTTCTAATATTTATTCATCTTCTCAGAAAAAACTTTATCTGGTTCAAAGATGCATTTAAAAATAAAAGGACTGTAATAACTTTTTTAATAACATCAATTTTACTTTCTGGCAACTGGTTTACATATATCTGGGCGGTGAATAACGGACAAACGATCGAAGCAAGCTTGGGTTATTTTATTAATCCTTTACTTTATGTGATACTGGGTGTGATATTCTTAAAAGAACGTCCTGATAAATGGAGTTGGGTTGCTATCTCATTAGCAGGCGCCGGCATTGGTTACACGATAATCATATATGGCTCTGTCCCTTGGGTGGCATTGATTCTAGCTGGTTCTTTTAGTGTTTATGGATTGTTAAGAAAGCAAGCACTGCTAAATTCTTTGCAGGGACTTACCTTTGAGACATTATTACTTTTCTTGCCAGCTACAGCTATGTTGATTTATTTTGAAACCAAAGGAATCGGTTCATTCGGGCATATATCATTTGCAAAAAACGTATATTTATCTCTGGCGGGAATTGTCACTTCTATACCATTACTTCTATTTGCAGCAGCAGCACGCCGGATAGAATTGACATCATTGGGGATATTGCAATATATTGCTCCAACCTTGCAGTTCCTTATTGGTCTGTTGGTTTTTCGGGAAGAACTCAGCAGAAATAGTCTTATAGGTTTCTCATTTGTCTGGGTAGCACTAATAATTTATACAGTTAATAATATTTTAGTAAATAGGAGGAAAAAATGGAAATTAGACCAGATAAAAAATTGATCACAAAATCGTGGTTAACGCTTATTACAATTTCAATTGTAATTGTGCTTTTTGCTTTATTACTGCTTATCATTCCGGCTTTGGATAGTGATATAGCTTTTAGCCAGTTTACTTATTATTTATGGCTGATAATTATTGGTGTGATTTTATTAATGTGGGTCATCACTGTACCAATCATGATTTTATGGATCAAGAATTTAACCTATTTTATTGAGGATGATAAAATCGTTATCAAGAAAGGAATCTTAACAAAGGTCAAGCAGAATATTCCATTTAGAATGATCACAGATTTCATGTTGGAAAGAACTCTTTATGATAGATGGTTGGGAATTGGTTCGATCAAGATACAAACTGCAGGTCAAACCCAAAATGCCACAGGTTATGAAGGTAAACTCTCAGGTTTGATAAATTGGGATGAACTGCACGAAAAATTAAGATCAGATCTATCAGAAGCAAGGTCATCTTCCAAAGAAATTGCTGATTTGCCAAAAGTTAATGAAGGAGCTTTAGAGAATATTCTGATCGAGCTTAAGAAGATAAGTAATATTCTGGAAAAGGGGGAATAGTGAAACGGAGAAGTGCGCAATTAATTAGGAAATTTGTGCATATATTTATGTTTTCTCTGATTATTGCATTTACTGGATGTATATACAAACCATATTATCATCCCGGGTACATGGGTTCACAACCTGCCCCTATCTTGAATAGTCCTACAGGGGGAAACACTAATTATCTAGGCGGAACTATCAACTATGAAAGTGAGTCTAAAAAGAATGAAGAGAGTGTATTGGGAAAATTATTGTTCCAGAGGAATCATACATACAAATATGGATCTTTTTCCTATCATACCGAGATGTTTGCAGGATATCATTCAATTGAAGCCATTGAAGAGAAAGCTGGTGAAAAGTTAAACTATTACGGGCTTGCACCACAATTATCGGGTTCTCTGTTTTATCTTCTAAAAGAATCAAGGCTCGGATTTTATGGATATACTGGGATGTTCTGGGAATTCGGGGAATATGGTGACTGGATGGATGAAGCTGAAGAAGCTGAGCTGATCTGGAAAGAGTATGAGGATTTTAATGGTAAAAAACTTTTTGGCGGCGGCGGATTTTTATTTGAAAATATCATTGATGAAAAGTCTATGTTGTCTTTCAAACTTGGAGCAGGATTGCCAGGAGGATTTCATGGAATGATCAATTATCGGAAAGGGAGCAATATATTTAATGTTAGTATTAACGAACTTTTTGAGAGTGAATCTGTTTCCTTCAGTTATATGAGAGTCTGGTGATTGTTGTTGCAGGTTCAATTTTTAGATTAAATCGAAATATTTCAAACGCATCAGAATCATACGATCTGCAATATGATTATATGATAGGAGCTTTTCATGAAAAATATTGATCAAAAGTATTTGATAAATTATAACTCAAGTGTCTTGGAAGATAGTATTTATCGAATATTTAAAATCGAGCATCTTCTTGAATGGTTCAAGACAGGGAAAGTTGCTTTTTGTAGACCAGATGAATGGGAAGATCCTTGGGAAGCTCGTTTATTCAAAAAATCATTCAGATTAAATCATAATAATCTGGGAGTTCTTCCATTCATGAAACTATTCTATGCTCAATGCTGGACCCGACATGAAAAAGAATCTGATTTGATTTGGAAACTATATAGTCCTAATCGAACAGGCGTTAGGGTCAAAACTAAAATAAATCAATTTTATGATTATCTTATTAAATCAAATGAATTTGTGAACTTTGAACATATTTATCATAATCCTGAATTTTTTCTTGGAAAAGTGAAATATTATCAAGAAAGAGAGATTAAGAGAGTAACTAAATTAATTAAAGGGCATTTCCGAAATTCAAAAACAATAGTTAATAGAAAAAAAAGATTAGATAAATCAATAGTAAATATTTTATTCAAGAAACGAATAGCATTTCATCATGAAAAAGAATTCAGATTTGTTTATTGTACTAACAATTTGAGCTACAAAAGTTTGCATTCCAATACTTCAAAATTATTTCATTTCACAATTAATCCACTTGATATTATTGATGAGATTTTATTTGATCCAAGAATGGATGAAAAGACATTTGAAGAACATCGTCGTACTCTTTGGGCGTATAAATTTATAAATCCCATTAAACAATCAACATTATATAAAATATAGAGGTTAGTAAATATGCAATATCGTAAATTATGTGGAAAAGAAGTCTCAATTCTGGGTTTTGGTACTATGCGCTTACCTATACTAGATAAAAACCAAAAAGTGATCGATGAAGAAAAAACAGAAAAGATGCTGGATTATGCAATTGAAAATGGTGTGAATTATCTTGATACAGCTCAACCTTATCATGGGGGAGAAAGCGAGAGATTTGTGGGAAGATACTTAAAAAGGCGGAACTTGCGAAGTAAAATATTCTTGGCAACCAAACTTCCTGCCTGGCTCATCAAAGTAGAAGCAGATTTTGATAAACAATTTAATGAACAACTGAAAAAACTACAAACAAACTACATTGATTTCTATCTGCTGCATGCCTTAAATGCAAAATCCTGGAAGAATATTAAAGACCTTGGTGTGCTTGACTGGTGTGAAAAAAAGAAAGCAGAAGGTAAGATAAAACATATCGGATTTTCATTTCACGATTCTTATTCAGTGTTCAAGAAAATAGTAGATGCTTATGATAAATGGGAATTCTGTCAGCTTCAGTATAATTATATGGATTTAGAATTTCAGGCTGGAGAGAAGGGATTCAACTATGCAATTAAAAATAACATAGAAGTTATAGTAATGGAGCCACTTCGAGGTGGTCAACTGGCTAAAGATCCACCACCGGAAATAGAAAAACTATGGCAGAAATTCCCAATGAAACGTTCCTACGCTGATGGTGCTTTGCAATGGGTTTGGAATAAGAAGGAAGTTCCAATATTATTGAGTGGAATGACGACAATCCAACATGTAAAAGAAAATATTAAAAGTACCAAAACGGCAAAAATTGGAATATTTTCCGAAGAAGAAATAATTCTATTTGAAACTATTAGAAAAGTATATTTAAAACGGTCACCATTTTTCTGTACGACCTGCAAATATTGCGAACCGTGCCCTCATGGTGTTGCGATATCATCCATATTAGGAATGTATATGATGAACGTAATGTATGATGAATTAGAGCGGAGCAGGATGTTCTATAGTGTTTTTTTAGGGGAAGAAAACAGGGCAGATAAATGTATCGAATGTGGTGAGTGTGAGCCAAAATGTCCTCAGCAGATCGAGATAATAAAATGGCTGAAAGAATCTCATAAAGTTTTAAAGAAGGATTAATGAAAAAAGCAGGATCAATATTTCAGATTGAACCGTAACGTTTCGGACGCATCAAAGTGATACGTTCTGCAAAGAATATTAGAGGTAAGAAATGCATTATATTTTATTAGGTTTTGCTCCCGGACTTTATTGGTTATGGTATTTTTATCAGCGTGACAAACTGGAACCAGAGCCCAAGAAACTGGTTTTTGTTTCCTACTTCTTAGGAATTTTGTCAGCAGCTCTTGTGATTTTCGTGAATATGCCTTTTAAACTGAATTATTTTATGGGTGCTGTAGTGTCTGCTCCCATTCTTGAGGAACTTGCCAAATTCTTGATGGTGTGGGCTTATTTGTATAGAAACAAGAATTTCAGTGAGCCGATGGACGGCATTGTGTATGCATCAGCAGTTGCACTGGGTTTTGCTTCTATCGAGAACGGACTATATCTCTTCAGGATAAATCAGCAAGCTCGATTCCTACTTTCCAATACAATACTTATAAGAGCCTTACTATCAGTTCCTGCTCATGCACTTTTTTCCAGTATCTGGGGATATGCACTGGGAAGATACAAATTTGATAAAAAGAAAAATCGTATTATTGTACTGTATGGACTTCTCTTAGCAATGTTGCTTCATGCACTATTCAATTTCTTATGTCTAATCGAAATATATTCATCTTTCGGTCTGCTCATGCTTACTGCAGTTATGTGGATGATTATAAATAAAAAGATCAGAAAGGCAGAAAAAGATTCGCCTTATGCACCAAGATCTTTTCTGGGCTGGAAGAAGAAAAGGAAAATAAAGTAAATGAAAAAGCATCTACTTTTACTTATCTTAATCATCTTTGCTATTAATGTTTATTCCATAACTTTAAAAGAAGCTTATGAAGTTGCTATTGCACAAGGTGAGTACAATAAATATCTGGTTTTAGAAACAGGTGTAACTTATACGGGCGGACTTCTCATCGGCAAAATTTATGATCCTAATATCACGGATCTGTCAGGTCCAGAAGGATTGAATGTTAACATCCAAGGGAATGGTGCAATATTAGATCTTGAAGGTGAACAAATTTGTATTTCTTATTGTAGCAATAAACTCGATATTGATAACTGTATAATCATAAACGGAAATATCAGATACCGTGGAACTAATAATTCACTCGGAGTAGAAATTCCAACAGGTTGTGTTCAATATTGCACATTCTATGAACCGCATGATTATGCAATTCGTTTGCAGGGAGCAGGTGGGAATATAATACTTGAAAGAAATATTTTTGTTGATGCAGTTGATACCGGAGACGATTTTACTTATTTGAACGGCTCTCCAATGGAATGGTTGCCGACAGGCTCAAATGTAGCGATAAGCATTTTCTACGGGACTTATGGTGTTCCTACCTTACTTGATAACTGGTCATTTCATTCTGATGAAGAGATAAATTTAGACGGAACAAAACATTTTGTTGAATTATGTGAATATGGCTGAAATCCTCCACAAGCAGTCAGTTGGGCTGCTGGTAATAATGTAATTGAAACCGATCCCTTACTGGTTGACCCTGAAAATGGAGATTATTCTGTAACTCCGGGATCTCCAGCAGAAGGTTATGGTTGTCAGATATTTCTCTCTGAGAGCAGTTATGTTAATTTACATGAAAAAGAAATCAATCTTCCAAGAGTAAGTACTTTAAGAAGAAGTTCTATAGAAGTCGGAGGGAACATCACTTCAGATGAATTTTGGAGTGCCGATACTGTAAAAGTGATAGATGATGTGATTATAGAAAATGGAGTTACGATTTACATTATAGCAGGTGTTCAGGTAGAATTTCAGGGGTATTATTCGATAGATGTTAAAGGTACTATTCTAGCTGTCGGTGAACCTGAGAATCAAATTCATTTTACAAGTGAATTCCCGGCAGCTTTTATGATAGATCATTCCGAATATGCTGCATGGAATGGAATTAAATTCAATAATGTTTCAACTTTAAATAGTACATCAAAACTGGAATACTGCATTTTTGAATATTCAAAATCATTTGAGGAAAAAGGCGGTGCAATCCAAATTTATAATGCTTCTAATCTTGAAATTACAAACTGTATTTTCCAAAATAATGTTTCTGATTTTGGTGGAGCTATCAGCTTTGAATATCATTCAGCACCAAAGTTGTTCGGGAATTTATTTGAGAACAATTACGCATTTATTAGCGGTTCTCCCCTTTATTGTTCATATTCATATCCCAGAATTATCAATAATACAATCGTTTCCAATTTCGTTTTGAATGAAGAGACATTCCATGAAACTGCCGCAATCCATACATTTATTTCCAAAACGCAGATGACGAATAATATTATTTGGAACAATGAAACAAACTTCTACGATCCGCATCAACTAATGTATTGCAAACCGTTCTATACAACTTATAATGATATTGAATTTGGATATAATGGAACAGGAAATATTGAACAAGATCCTCAGTTTACCGGAACGGGAATGTATCTTTTTGCTTTAGATACAGATTCTCCATGTATTGATTCAGGTACTTTTTCTCTTCTGTCCGGCTTTGAATTTCCTGAATTTGATATTGCTGGTTATTTACGTTTTTACAACGATTATATTGATATGGGAGCTTATGAATGGAACGGAATGAGCGTGAAGAATTACGAATTACCAATTACTAATTTCAAATTGAGTAACTATCCAAATCCATTCAATCCTTCAACAACGATTAGTTTTGAAACCACGAATTTACACGAAAATTCACGAATTGAAATTTATAATCTAAAAGGACAGAAAGTGAAAAACATTTCCCTGAGCTTGTGTCATCCTGAGTTTATCGAAGGACGAGGGGGAAGAAAATACTCAGTCATTTGGAACGGAACAGATGAATTAGGTCAGTCTGTGTCATCCGGGATATATTTCTATAAATTGAAAGCAGGAAATTTTCAGGAAACTACAAAGATGATGTTGTTGAAATAGAAGATAATTTTGAGATTTATATTAATCCTTACATTGTTGATGATAATAAACTCTATCTTCGCACAAACTGATCTTCAAACTGCTATGGATAAACTTCTTGAATATTACAATCCTGAAATTCTTAAATCGAAACCTTTAAGCAAAATTGAATGGACAAGTTTAAAAGGAATAACTCTGAATAGGGCAATCGATAAAGAAATTGCACAACTAATTCTACATGCAGATTGTAAATTTTATGCAGACATTTATCCCGGAGAAATACTTATTAATAATGAAAACATTATTGGACTAAATAACATTCTTATTTGTGGGGCTGGAGGTTTCTGTGAATATGAGAAATTAGTAATACTGAATAATAATGGAGAATTCATTACTGATTTTGAATTTGGTAAATATCTCTCTGATAATTCTGGTAGACTTGTTAAGGAAAATGTTTATAAGTCTGATTCACTGATGATTTTCAAAACATCAGATATTGATATTAACCCCAAAGATGATTCAATATCTGCAATAAAAATAGAACTCCAAACAATAAATATTTCAAATGAAGGTGAAATAAACATTACTTCAAGAAAGAAAATTGATACAAGAAGAAAATATTATTGGATTTCAACAGATGTAGTTCAAGATTCAACTCTTACAAAATATAATAAACAAGAATTAACCGAAATGAGAAACGAAATTTTTGCTTCGCATGGCTATAAATTCAAAGGCAAAAAATGGCGGAACTGTTTTGAGAATAAAAAATAGTATGAAGCTCGGTTTGAAAATGTAAACGAATCATTATCAATTATTGAAGAAATCAATATTGAGAAGATTCTGCGACATGAAAATAATTAAATAGAATTTCTAAATAAATTTGAAGATAAGGAGGGGTCATGAAAAATGAACGCAAGGGTCAAATCATTGCAGGAATAATATTAATACTCGTAGGTTTATCTATTTCGGGTTTGAGATTATTCATCGGATCCCATCAGAATTCGTTTATGCTGTTACTGGGCGGGTTGTTTATTGCAGCATATTTTTATAAAGATTCTTATGGGTTATTAATTCCAGGGTGTCTAATAACAGGACTCGGATTAAGCAGTTTAAATTATGGTTTTTTCAGGCACTCTCCGCTTCTGAGTACATTAGGTTTGGGATTTGGATTTATCGGCATCTTTGTGATAGATCTTCTTAACAAGGGTAAAACTCATTGGTGGCCTTTGATACCAGGTGGAATTTTGCTATTAACCGGTTTGTCTTTCAGACCTTTTAGTATTTGGCAAATTTTTCATATAGGATGGCCTGTAATTCTAATAGCTTTAGGATTGTGGATAATATTAAAATCTACGGGTTTGATAAAAGATAAAGATAAAGACGATAGTTAATGTAATACGATGCAGGTTCATTCTTGCAAATTGAGCCAAAATATTTTAGATGCATAAGAAAGATAATTCATCACGATTCTTACATTTTACATTGACAAATATAGTAAATTCAAATTTCCAAGATATAAAAAAAAGAAAATCGGGAGTTTGATGAAAAAGATAGACCTTCATGTACATACAAATTTTTCAGATGGAATTTATTCACCTCGAGAAGTTTTAGAATTAGCAAAAGAAAGTGATCATGGCGTGATCTCAATTACAGATCATGACAATTTAGGTGGTTATCGTAATGCAATAGAAATTGCCAAAGAAATGAATATTGAACTGATCCCGGGAGTTGAGATCAGTTGTCTTCATAAAGAAAAAGATGTACACATTCTTGCTTATTATTTGGATACAAAAAACAAAGAGATCAATGATATTTTAAAAGTGATCTATGATAACCGTTTTCACCGTGCAAATTCAATGATAGATAAATTGAAGGAACAGGGAATTGATCTTGATCGAGAACAGATCTATCAAAGGTCTGGTGAAAATAATTACCTCGGACGTCCGCATTTAGCTTGGGCTTTAATAGAAAATGGTTACTGTAAAAATAAATATGAAGCATTCGAAAAATATCTTGGAGAACATTGTTATGCATATGTACCCAAGACATCTCCTTCGGTAGAAAAAATAATCAAGGTTATCAGAAATGCAGGTGGCATAAGTGTTATTGCACATCCATTTACTTTAAGAAATGATGAACTAATTTATGATATTATAAAATTTGGTATTGATGGCATGGAAGTTTTTTATGCAAAAAGTAATGATGAAACTGTGATGCATTACAATGAGATAGCTCAAAATAATTTACTCATTCGAACTGGGGGAAGTGATTTCCATGGTGAAGGATTGGATACAGAAATATTCAAAAATTATTCTGCACCTGATTTTGTTTTGGAAGAATTAAAGAGTAAAAGAAGGTCTAGCTGATGGCAAATTTGGGAGAATTTATAGATATAAATAAAACCAGAGGTTTGCCAAGAACGTATAAATTTAATCAGTTCATACGTTGGTTTACACTAATCTTTGCTGTACTTGCTATAGCTTACTCTATTTGGCTAATCTTTAATAAAGTTGACTCAGATTCATCCAGATTTACTCAATTTGTTCCCTTTATAATTATGTTCCTTGCGTTAAATTCTTTTTTGAGAAATCTGTTTTCACTTAATAAGATCAAATTAACTCATGAGATGATATCCTTTCGTTATTTAGGAAAAAAAAGTGTGAATATTTTATGGTCATCATTAGTAAAAATGGAATTGAATGACAGCAAACGTAAAATGATTCGTTTGAAATATATTGTAGATGATGTAGAGAAATCATTAGATTATACACTTAGCTTTCCTAAACCATTGGAGATTGCAAATAGTATTGCCGAGATGGCTCCTCAAATTGAATTTGATGAATTTATGGCAACAGTGGTAATCACAGATAAAGAGAAGAAAACATTTTTTAAAAAAAATAAGAAATGAAAATCGGGTTTCTGGGACCGGCATACCCCTTTCGGGGTGGAATTGCTCAATTCAGTACACAGCTTGCTCAGGAATTAAAGCGTAATAACGAAATAAAATTCTTTTCATTCAAACACCAATATCCCAAAATACTTTTCCCCGGTAAAGATCAATTCAGCAAAAGCGAAAAACCTGATTTTACAATAATCTCAAAATTGACTCCATATAATCCATTTACATGGTTTTCAACTGTGAAATCTATTAATGACTGGAAACCAGATATTCTGATCATAAGTTACTGGATTCCATTTTTCGCACTTTCGTTTGGGTTTATCTTGAGACACTTGAATAAAAAAACTAAACTCTATTATATTGTTCATAATATTGATTTTCATGAAAAATGGATTTTTGCGAAAAGTTTTACTAAATATGCTTTTAAAAAAGCTGATCTATTAGTTACGCTTTCTGAATCGGTTTATAAAGATGCTTGCAAACTTTTTCCAAAAAAGAAAACCGTTCACGGTTTTCATCCAGTATACAATTGTTATGATTTTGAGAAATACACAAAAGTATCTGCAAAATCAGAATTGAAATTAACAGAAAAAAAAGTCATTCTCTTTTTTGGTTATATCAAACCATACAAAGGTTTGGAATTGTTGATAAGATCTTTTCCATCGATCTTGGAAAAACTTCCAGATGCATATTTGATGATCGTGGGAGAAGTTTATGGAGATGATACAGTTTATTCCAATTTAATTAAGAAATTGAATATAGAAAATAATGTGACTTTTCTTAACAGGTTTGTCACCAACGAAGAAGTGGAGCTATATTACAAAGCTGCCGATGTTCTGGCATTACCATATATTAGTGCAACTCAGAGTGGCGTTATTCAAATTGCATATGACATGAAACTTGGTGCAGTAGCAACTCCTGTAGGTAGTCTCGCAGAACTTGTGCTGGATAACAAAACCGGAATTATGGCAAAAGATGTTTCTAAGGAAGCCTTTGCTGATGCAATTGTGCGATATTTTGAATTGGATCAGGGGGAATTGATCAGGAATATTAAAAAAGAAAATAAAAAATATAATTGGGAAGCTCTGGGAAAATTGATTATAAATGCAATGAAACTATATTCTTAATAAAACAACAATAACTGTCATACTCGATTACGATCGAGTATCTACTTTTGTATTATAACAAAGATTCCCACTTTTGCGGGAATGACAATGACCATAAATTCTTTTTTTAATAAATATAGCTGGAAAGCATTATCAGAGTTAATATTGGATTAAGCTTTAAATAAAAAAGCCCGAAATAAATTCGGGCTTAAATATAATATCTAAAATGAATTGTTTACTGACCGTTCATCTTAACATTTTTAATTGCATCAATAGGACATACTTCTATACATTTACCACAATCTATACACGCTTCAGTAATAATGTATTGTACATCACTTTCTATGATAGCCGATATCGGACAGACGTCTACACAAACACCACACTTTACACATTCAGAAGTTATTATAAGAGCCATAATTTCTCCATTAATTCTTTTTCAATAAACACTATATTTCCATTACCTCAGTTTCTTTTAATTTGGCAGTATCATTAATTTTTATTACTAATTTGTCTGTGAGTTCTTGAATATCTATTTGGAGATCTTTCATATTGTCTTCACTGATTTCGCTTTTCTTTTCCATATTCTTGGAGATTTCATTTCCTTCACGACGAATGTTTCTGGTCTCGATCTTAGCATCTTCCGCCATTTTCTTTATCTGTTTCACAATATCAAGTCTTGTTTCTTCTGTTAAGGGTTGGAATGGAAGGCGGATAACATTCCCGTCGTTATCAGGAGTAACTCCAATATTAGAAGAGAGAAGAGTTTTTTCAATTCCTTCAAGAATGGACTTATCCCAAGGTTGAATTACGATAAGTCTTGGTTCAGGGATAGAGATATTACAAAGTTGTTTGATAGGAGTTGGAGCTCCATAATAATCAATTTTGATATCATCTAAAGCAGATGTATTAGCTCTCCCTGTTCTAATTCTGGAATAATTTTTAAGCAATGAATTGAATGCATTCTCCATTTTTTCTGTCAGATCTTGTATTAATTCTTGCATGCTAACTCCTCACTTATGTACAAATGTTCCAACATCTTTATTCAAGATTGCTTCTTTTAAATTACCTTTTTTTGTTATGTTGAATACTTTTATAGGCATACTATTTTCGCGGGCTAAAGTAAATGCTGTCATATCCATTACTTGCAATTCCCTTTCAAGGACTTCGCTGAATGTAATATCAGCTATAAATTTGGCATTTTTATCTTTTACAGGATCAGCACTGAAAACACCATCAACTTTAGTTCCTTTAAGGACTATGTCGGCGCTCAACTCAATTGCACGTAAAATTGCTGCTGTATCTGTTGTGAAGAATGGATTTCCAATACCACCACAGAAAAAACATATCTTTCCTTCATTTAGAGAAGTGGTCGCTCTGTTTGGAGTGTAAAATTTTGCTACTTTATCAACCTGAATAGCAGAATAAATTTCAGTGCGATAATTTTTCTTCTGCAAAAGTCCACTCATAACCAAAGCATTTTGAATAGTTGCCAGCATACCAACATTATCAGCAGTATAACGATTAATATGTTTGCCAACTTCAGATACGCCTCGGAAGAAATTTCCACCCCCCAATACAATACCTATGCTATATCCCGCTTTTCTAATAGAGATAATGTCTTCAATGAGATTTTCGACACTTTGCATATCAATGCCGAATCTGTTCTCACCAGCAAGTACTTCTCCACTTATTTTGAATATAACTTTGTGGATCTTTTCAGGTTTATATCTTCGCATTAGATAACTCCTACAAATTTTTAACCTTTCATTTGTTCTGCAACTTCAGCAGCAAAATCTTCATTCCTCTTTTCAAGACCTTCACCGAGTTTAAAACGGATCATAGAAACTATTTTCATATTACCGGTGTAATTTTCTATAGTTATTTTATCGTCTTTTACAAATTTTTGCTGAAGAAGACAATTCTCTTCGAAGAACTTATTCATTTTACCGATAAGGATTTTATCGATAATATTTTCCGGTTTCCCCTGTTCGATCAATTGAGCTTTAAGAATGCTTCTTTCTTTATCTAATATTTCTTGAGTGACTTCAGATTTATCAAGGAAATCAGGGGACATTGCAGCGACGTGCATTGCAATATCTTTTGCTTTAGTCTTGTTATCATCTGTCACGTCACCTTCCAGTTGAATTGCCACACCGATCTTTCCACCCATATGAAGATATGTAGATACGAAATTATCAGATGTTACTTTTACAAAACGGCGGATATTCATGTTCTCACCGATCTTTGCAATGAGTCCTTTAAGTTTAATTTCAATAGAAGAACCATCAATTTCAATGGCTTTAAGTTCTTCAACTGTTTTCAGGTCATTTTCAATTACGATCTTTGTAAGTAGATTCCCAAAACTTTTAAATTCATCATTTTTTGCAACGAAGTCAGTTTCAGAATTGAGTTCTACTAGTACTGCAATTTTGGAATCTTCAGAAATTGCATTGAATATAAGTCCTTCAGCCGCAATTCTGCTAGCTTTTTTCGCAGCTTTACTGATGCCCTTTTCTCTTAAGTAATTAGCTGCTGCTTCCAGATCTCCATTTGTTGCAATAAGAGCTTTTTTGCAGTCCATCATGCCTGCATCAGTTTTTCCTCTGAGTTCCATAACTAGTTTTGCTGAGATACTCATAATATATTTTTCTCCTGGTATAAAATCTTTTTTTTAACTAAGCTTTTTTGTCGGTTTTCTTAGTTTCTTTTTTTGGCTTTTCTTCAGTTTTTTTTACTTCTGTTTTCTTAACTATCTTTTTAACTGGTTTAGAAATTTCTTCTTTTTTTGTCTCTTTGTTAGCTTCTTTTTTTGGTTTAGCTTCAGCTACTTTTGCTTCAGTTTTCTTAGCTATTTTCTTTTCTGGTTTGGAAACTTCTTCTTTCTTAGTTTCTTTTTTTGGTTTAGCTTCAGTTACTTTTGCTTCAGTTTTCTTAGCTATTTTCTTTTCTGGTTTGGAAACTTCTTCTTTCTTAGTTTCTTTTTTTGGTTTAGCTTCAGTTACTTTTGCTTCAGTTTTCTTAGCTATTTTCTTTTCTGGTTTGGAAATTTCTTCTTTCTTAGTTTCCTTTTTTGGTTTATCTTCAGCTACTTTTGCTTCAGTTTTCTTAGCTGGTTTGGAAGTTATTTTATTCTTTGTCTCGTCTTTCACTTCTTCAACTTCTTTCTTAGGTTCATCTTTAACCTTTTTAATAGCCTTTTTCTCAACAGCTTTTTCTTCTTTTTTATCTTCAGGTTTAACAATATCTGCACCTTCGAGTAAGGCTTGTTTACCTTCGATCACAGCATTTGCCATAACATCGGTTATAAGCTGAATAGCTCTGATAGCATCATCATTAGCGGGTATAACATAATCTACAAAATCAGGATCTGCATTAGTATCGACCATTGCAACAATTGGAATACCAAGTTTTCTGGCTTCTAAGAGTGCAATATTTTCTTTGATGATATCAACAATAACTACAGCACCTGGAAGTTTATCCATTTCGCGAATTCCATTAAGACCAAAATTGATCTTATCGTAAATTCGTTTCATTTTAGTAGCTTCAAGTTTAGTAAAACTATTGATAGTTCCATCCTCTACTATTTGCTCATAATAGTCCAATTTTTCAATACTATGCCGGATGGTTTTCATATTAGTGAGCATTCCGCCATACCAGCGGTTTGAAGCGTAAAACCCGCCACATTTTTTAGCTGCATTTACAACAGCTTCTTGTGCTTGTTTCTTAGTTCCAACAAAAAGTACTGTTTCACCTTTGGAAACTATATCTTTGATGAACATGTAAGATTCATTGATTGCATCGAGGGTTTGTTTAAGGTCTAAAATATGGATACCATTTCTTTTGATGAAAATGTATTTATCCATTTTTGGATTCCACTTATAAGTTTGGTGACCAAAGTGAACTCCGCTCTCTAAGAGAGACTTCATTGTAACTACTGACATTTTTTTCTCCTTTATTTACGGTTCTTTTTCTCCTATCCGGTTTTGTCTGCAATTCAATCCCGAAAGTTTTCGGGACACCGCTCTGCATATATCCGAATAGTGTGATCAGTTTATAATATTTAAATTGAATATTTGATCAACGTTTAGAGAATTGGAATTTCTTTCTCGCTTTTGGTCGACCCGGTTTCTTTCTCTCTACCATTCTTGAGTCACGAGTAAGGAATCCATTCTTCTTTAATTCACCTTTTAACTCTTCATCATATTTTACAAGAGCACGAGCTATACCATGACGGATTGCACCGGCTTGACCAGAAAGACCACCACCATTAACGTTAACTTTAATATCAACTTTATCCGTGAGTCCTACAAGGTCTAGTGGTTGTTCAATGATCATTTCGAGGGTTTCACGTTGAAGATAACTCTTCATTGTGACATTATTAGCAATTCGTTTACCTGTTCCAGGTGTTAAGCGAACTCTTGCAACTGATTCTTTTCTTCTTCCTACAGCATCAAAATATTGCATTTGATATCTCCCTAACTAGATAAATTGAGTAGCTTGGGAGTTTGAGCTTTGTGAGGATGCTCGGTCCCAGCGTATACTTTAAGCTTTGTAAATATCTGTCTTCCCAAGATATTCTTTGGAAGCATTCCTTTCACAGCATGTTCAATAATTCTTTCAGGATGTTCCTGAATCATTCTTTTGAATGGGATAACGGTTTGTCCATCTGGATAACCGCTATAACGTTTATAGGTTTTCTGTAATTCCTTATTTCCTGTAAGCCTGACTTTCTCAGCATTGATAACTACAACGTAGTCACCGGTATCGAGATGTGGACTAAAATATGGTTTGTTTTTTCCACGGAGGATCGTAGCGATCTGTGTTGCTAATCTTCCCAAAACCATATCTTCTGCATCCACCAGATACCAATCTTGCTTGATCTTATCTGCTTTTGGAGTTTCAGTTTTCATTATATCTCCTTATTTTTCTATACTATTTGATGATCGGACGAACAAAATATTTTATCAGTAGTTTTGCTGTCAAGTATACATTGAAATTAATAGCACTAAACTACTTTTATGTCACAATTCTAGATGTTGTTTTATAGAAAAATATTGCCAAATAACTTCAATTTATAAAGTTGATAATAAAAAAAAACAAAAGAGGTTTTATGAAAATTAGTGCATCTTTGATTAGGGCTGTTGTTATTACTATTTTATTGATAATTGTAGTTACTGATTTCTTCTACATTAAATTATTGAAAAATAGGATTGATAATATAACGGTTCTTACTAGTGAAACAGATTCTATGGTTGTAGTAAAATCATCTTCGTTTAAGGAACCGATAGTTGTTTTTACAGCAGATTTTATAGATAATTTCTATCATTACAGTTCACCCTTTAAAGATGGAATGGATTTTAATGAACTGATAAAAAAGTATATCAGAAATCGCTGGGCAGATCATTATGGTTGCGGTCGTGGAACACGTGAACGCAAAAGGATCCATGAAGGTATTGATCTTTTTGTTCCGGAAAACACTCCAGTTTACCCGCTTACTAATTTTGGTATCGTTACGAATGTAAGCGATAATCCTCATTTCATGGTTCAAGTTCAATATATAAAACCAGGTGGGATTATAGATTCAATGAAAATTGAGTATGGCAAAACTATCAGGATACTTTACCCGGAAGGAATTGAAAGTATTTATACTCATTTGAATGAAGTATTTGTGGAACTGAACCAGAAGGTAGATAGAAATACTGTGGTTGGTCTTACAGGACTTACTGGAAATATTAGGAACAGCGGGAAGCCTTCCCACTTGCATATGGAATTACGGGATAGTGAGAACAGATCGTTTGACCCGAGAAACAGGCTCAGATTTGTGCAGAATTCTGCAGCAAATTTTATAAAGCATATTAATATCGGTGATGAATAAAATCCGGCTTCGTTAACCCATATTTTGCAGTATGATAGTTATAAAGGTGGAAGCTACGCCGGGATAAATTAGGCTTCGTTCCGATAAATCGGTGCTTTGCCCGAGTTAGAGGGGAGAGAATTATGAAAAAGATAAGTTTGTATCTAGTTGTATTAATGATGTTCTTATCCGGTTGTGCCGTGATGAACACATCCATGATGGAAACAGCAGAAACTACAAGACCCGGTTACCCAAAATTTGGGGTTGAATACGGTTATGGATTAGACCTAACTACTACAATGTTTCTTAAAGACATTGAACCTGAAACTGCATTTGATGCTAAAGGTTTGCTTTCTTTACCTGTTTACAGTGTAAAAGCCGGTATTGGATTAACCGATAAAATGGATATTAACGGCAAAGTATGGATCTCTTTTGGGGGAGTTGGCTCCAAAATATATTTAAAGCATCGTATTCCCTTGGATAGCGAAAAAGCATCGCTCGCTATAATGCCGGGACTTACCTTTGTGACCACAGAATCTGACGATGAGGAAGAAGGAGATAATTTCATTGAAATTGCAGAAATAACTTCTTATGGATTTGAAATTCCCTTCCTGGCAACTTATAGAGTTGGCAAAGCCCTTGCAGTAACCGGAATGGCAAGATATAGTGGGGATGTTATTAAAATAAAAGAAGGGGATGCAAACTATAAAGCATTTATGCTGAACAGATTTGGTGTTGTGGGAGGATTATCACTTGAGCTTGGTCCATTATATATTAGACCCGAAATTGGTGTAGAAATGGCAACTCCCAAATATGGAATTTTTGGTGCAGCTCCTATTTTTGCAATTGGAGCAGGAATAGATATTTAACATGAATGAATATGTTGCAGGCTCATTCTTTTAAAGTGAACCATAATTATTTCAGACGCATCGCTATGATACGTCCTGCATACCCTTATACAGTTACAGAATTGAAAAAACCTTTTCAAGGTTAAGGTAGGAAATATGAAAAACGAATACATAGTTAAAAGTTGGAACGATCTGCAGGAAAAACTGTTTGAAAATTCCTGGAATCCCAAGATTGGAAGATATCGATCAAAATTTGCTTTCAGAGGCTTGTCTGATAGTAATTATAAACTGGAAACAACCCTGATGCGATTGGGTGGAGATTATACTCAACTGGAAAATCACCTGCTCAGAAATTTCAGTAAATATGCTCACCAGAATGTTGTAGAGCATGATTCGATCTGGCATTGGCTCTCTGTAGCTCAACATCATGGACTTCCCACACGGTTGATGGATTGGACCTACTCTCCCTATATTGCAACTCATTTTGCAACTGAGAATATTGAGAAATTTGATATTGATGGAGTGATCTGGGCTGTGGATTATATTGCAGTTAATAAATTTGTGCCTGAGATCCTGAAAAATGAACTGCAAAGTGAAGGTGCAAATGTTTTCACCAGCAAGATGCTCGTGAAACATTTAAATTCATTGAGTGATTTCACCACACTTTACAAAGAAGATTTCACACTTTTTATTGAGCCTCCCTCCATTGATGATCGTTTCATCAATCAATTTGCTTTTTTCTCGATTTCGTCAAATCCGCAATTAGCTATGGATGAATGGCTGCTTAAACATCCTGATGTCTGGATGAAAATTATTATTCCAAAAGAATTAAAATGGGAGATCCGTGATAAACTTGATCAAGCAAATATTACTGAACGAGTGCTATTCCCCGGATTGGATGGTTTGAGCCAGTGGCTTAAAAGGCAGTATAGTCCGAAGGAGTAAGATAAAACCTTCAATCGTTTCTTTCTAGATTTTTTGCAGTTAACAATTTAAGGGTTGGTAATTTGATTGTGTTTTGTGAAAGAAACCTTGAAAGGATTAAGCTATAAGAAGTTATGAGAGAAATCCTTGCAAGGTTAATGAAAATTTTATTTCTCCAAAGCTAACCTGAAAAGCAAAAGTGTTAGAATAATCGTTACAGGTGTAAATATTAATTTCTCAGTTGTTGCTTCAGCAGTTAAATTGCCCACAATGTTAAGCCCAAAATAAACACAAATAACAATTACTGCATAATTGATAGCCTTCTTGTATTTACTAAATTTATCTTGATTTACCTTTAGCAGTACAATTCCTAAAAATATAAATGATGTTACCAGACTGAAGATCTCAAGTTTTATGAGAAGTGCTTTATCAGCAGCTTTTCCACCCCAGACAATATCCGATGGTACAACATCTAGTAAAATTAGGATATGCAAGATGATCAGCAATACAATTATTGTTACTGTTAATGTTCCTGCCAGTTTGAAGCTGATTAGGTTTTTCATTTCATTCTCTTATGTTTAGCCTTGAAGAATAAATTATAATAAAAAGTATGTCCTACATAGTAATGGATTTGTTACTAAAAGATTCCATATATTAATAAAATACATATTACTTAATTACTGATTTGTCAATAAGTTGTACTATTTCTTCTGGATTACCAGAAATAAGAATAATATTGTTTGCAATCCCACTTTGATACAATTTTTTTATTTTATTAATTTCCTTATTAAACATATCTCCAATTGATAACAATTCATTAAATGCTAAAAAGGTTTTTTCAAAGGTGTTTATTGATATTTCTTCTGCAAGATTATTTAAAAACCTATCAATACCTTTTCCCCATGATTTTTCATAAGTAGGATCATCAATAAAACAACAAATACCAAATTTGTGACCCTTCACATCAAATAAACCATCTAATAATTTTTCTCCAGTTTGAATATATGAGCCTTCCGACATTCTTAAACATTTTATTTTCTCAAGGTTTGTTAAATTTAACAATACTTCAGTTTTGTAAGTATCATATTTTTTATCAAGTTCTAACCTGTACATGGCTTTATCATTTCTCTCTTGTATTTCTTCTTGAGTTACTTCTTTTGAAATGGATTTTTTTAGTTCAGTTTCCAATCTATCCTTATCCTTTTCAGTAACAATGTTACTATCAACTAACCTTGTTGCTATATCTCCAACTCTTCCAGCAATAATATCTTCGATACGCTTTTCAGTAACACCTGTTGAAGCTTCAATTTTCTTTAAAGCTTCTGTTGTTCTGATATAAACTTCGTTTTGAATTTCTATACTTCTCTCACTTCTATCAATCATTGCTTGCTCAGAAGATCTGCCAAGGTTTATTGCAGTAATTGCTAGGACTATAGATGATCCAGCAAAAATTATTGAAAAAATAAATCCGATAAGACCTAATGTACTAAATTCAATTTTCTCTGATGATACATAATTTTCAATAATTAAAATAGAAATCATTCCAATTATAAAAGATATCATTATTGTAATTAAAAGTTTGTAGGATATTGAATTATCTTCTTTTTTTTCTTTCACTTCATAGCTCCTAAGTTTTTATCAAATAAATTTTTCAAATATTGCTAAATGCGAAATTGCCGATCTGAATCTAACTGTCAACACTAAAATAATTTAACAATTGCAAATAGTTTGAGAGTTAAGTAGTATTGTGAAATTTGAAATTGTTTGAGAAACGCAGGGAGAAGTTGGTGGATTGATGTGTATAAGCGGTTATGCGGATTACAAAATTTGAGTTTTTCTTTCACAGATTCTTATGTTCCCTCTCAGGCGACGTAGGAGCGGGAGAGGGACAGCAAGGAGAGGCAAAAATCCCTTTAGATACATAGTATTCAAATAAATCACTTTTTGCAATAGGGAGGAATACGTGCAATTTATCTATTTGATAATCTCCGGGCCTCGTTTATTACACTATTCGGAAGATTTCTAAATTTAACATCTCCTTGTGTTACAATATCACCAATTGAAGTATTTCTGGGGATATTGATGATATAATCAATTCCAGCTCGCACATCATTCGAGATATTTACAGTTTTAATATTTAATCCTTTCAGTGTACTTAAAACCATGTGGATTTCACTTAAGTCACAGCAATTTACAAAAGATTTTTTAATAGCTGTGATCTTTACATAGTCCTTATTCCAACCTACAAATTTGATTGATCCGTTTAGATTATAAATATTCAACTTTTCACCTGGTTTAATTACATAATTAGCGCTAATAGATTTTGTGTATGGTCCTTCTTTCTCCATAGCAGAGATCTGGTTAGGAATATTTTCTCTAAGATTTGTATTGGAATTTACTGAGCGAACTTGAGCTAATGCAGTTAAATTTAAACTTATCAACACAATTAATACAACAATTAAAACTCTCATTTTCTCCTCCATGTTTAGGTTTGGATTATCTGTAGCATACCCATGAGCTATGATTTTAAGAAACGTTTTTTCTTTTTCTCTTCAATCCATTTACGAATTAAGTTTGATGTTTTCATCATTGCCTCCTCACATATATACCAATACTAAAGCATTCAGTGTTCCAAATGTGTAAGAGGTTTAAATATAGGAAGTTAGTAAATTCTTAAATCGTCATGCTGTGTTCGTTAACGTACAGATTATGTTCGCATATGAACAACAGCAAATGTGAAATGTAGAAAGTGTCGTTATTCTTGTGAATCTAGAATTTATTTCTTGCGAGAAGTAGTTTTTCTAATATTTTTCACATAAATATGTTTAATGTGAGATTTATTTTCAACTTCTCTTGCATCAACGGTAAAATGTTTTGATAATGATTTTATGAGAGGAGTTAGTTTGGCAAATCCGTAATTCCGGGGATCAAAATCCGGTTTCTTCTTATTTATCAAAGCTCCGACAGCAGCCAGGAATGCCCAACCATCATCATCAGCCAGATCATCTATTGAGGATCTTAATAACTGGATAAATTGATTATTGATCGAATCAATTTTTGCTTTACGTACGGTAGAAGGAGTGGTTTTAGGAGTTTCCTTAGGAATTTCCAAAGCACCGATAATTTCAATATATATGAATTTGTTACAGGCTGCTATGAAAGGTTGAGGAGTTTTCTTTTCCCCAATTCCAATTACCACCATACCGGATTCACGTAGCCTTATTGCTAATCTTGTAAAATCACTATCACTGGAAACAAGACAAAATCCGTCTACTTTCTCACTATGCAGAATGTCCATCGCATCAATGATCATAGCGGAGTCCGTGGCATTTTTACCAGTTGTATAACTGTATTGTTGAATTGGTGTAATAGCATGTTTAAGTAATGCTGGTTTCCAGCCGGAAACAGTTGGCTTCGTCCAATCTCCATAGATCCGCTTTATGGTTGGAGTGCCAAATTTTGCAATCTCATCCAGCATTCCCTTTATATTTGAATAGGGAATATTATCTGCATCAATAAGTACAGCTAATTTTAAATCGTTTTCTTCTCTCATATCTGAATTCCACCCGTTTTTTATCCCCTAAGAACTATCTTTCAGAATGGCTGAGTTATATGTCAGGGATGTTAATTAACTCTCTTCTATTTCAGTCTCTTTATTAGTATCTACATCTTCGCTGGTAGCTTCCGATTTTTCTTCTAGAATGCCGGCAGCTCTATCTAATTTTTTCTGACGTTTTGCTTCTTTCTTTTTCTTTCGTGCTAATTCTTTCTGACGTTTTTCATACGAATAATTATTTCTAGCCATTTTCCATCCTTAAGGTTTTTTTTTATTCATTTAAAAATGTTCGGATCAAATTTACGCAAACATGATATCTGTATTCTTTGTCGGAACGCAGATCGGATATTGGTGTGATCTCCTGTTGCAAATATTCATCCACTTTATTGAAATCAATTTCAATTAAAGTTTTTCCTATAACATATTCTTCAATTTTGAATAATCTGCGAGGATATTCATTCAAGCTTCCAACAGCAAGTTTAAGATCTATTATCTTTTCTTTTTCTATTTTTTTTATACCGGCTACAGCTATTTTAGCAATTGCCAGAGAGTTTCTGGAGCCTACTTTTTGATAAAAAGTTTGATATTTAGATTCAGTGTTTTTGGAGATGATTATTTTAGTGATCAGCTCATTGCTTTTCATAACAGTTTGCTTATATCCGGTAAAGAAGTCTTTGAGAAAAACTTCACGTGTATTATCTTTCGAACCGAGCATCAGTTTAGCATCTAATGTTAATAATATTGGGATTACATCAGCAGTTGGAGAAGCATTGGCAATGTTACCGCCGATGGTCGCTGAAGTTTGCAGTAGAGGTGAAGCAAAATTTTGTAAAGAGCTATGGATCAGTGGAAGATGTCTTTTAATGATATGGGAATCAATAATATCCTTAAAGCTGGTTGTAGAACCAATTAAGATCGAATCATTTTCCTCTTCAATACCAGAAAGTTCTTTCAGATGATTTATATATATAATATTTGGATTGCGAATAGTTCCATTTTTTATTTGAACATTAATATCTGTTCCACCTGCCAGCAAATACTGCTGATCCAAATTATCTAAAGTTTCATAAAGATTATTTATGTTTTTTGGTTTAATAAATTTCATGATAATTTCCTTTTCACTTTTTAAATTAATAATCCTGCAATTTTCATTCCCAAGGGATATCTATTTTGCTCTTTCACAGGCCAGCATTACAGAGTCAAAAATTTTCTCGTATCCGGTGCATCTGCAAATATTGCCGGATAACGCTTTTTTAATTTTCATAAGATCTCTTTCTCCATCAGTTTTTACATAATGGTAGGAACTCACAAAAAAACCGGGGAAACAAAATCCGCATTGTACTGCGTTTGTTTCATCAAAGCAATCCATAATAAGTTTTCCTAGTTTTGTCTTGGAAATTCCTTCAACTGTTTCTACCTCTTTCCCTTCTGCATGGATTGCATTGAGAATACAGCTGGTTACAGGTTCGCCGTCCAGGAGGACAGTACAAGCTCCGCATTCACCCTCACCACAGCTTTCTTTCGCTCCTAAGAGATTGAAATCTTCACGAAGTACATCAAGTAGACGTTTCATAGGATCTACATCAATTGTGACTTTTTCTTTATTCAGTGTAAATGATATTTTCATTTATACTCCTCTATATCTATATTAACTGCGGATGAACACGGATAAACGCAGATAAATTTCTTTGCTTATTAAACTCATTTTTCCAATTTCAGTGTACATTTGCGAAAATTAGTGATCAATTTTCACTCATTTTACTGAATAATCTTTCCGGGATCAGCGGATATTCATCAATGAAAATTCCAGTAGCATTATGGAATGCATTTCTCAAGGATGGAGCGGGGAAGTTCATTGGAATCTCACCTAATCCTTTAGCAAGATCACTGTCAGTGTGTATAAACTCAATATTCATTTCCGGTAGGTCAAGAGTTGTGGGAAGTACATAATCAGTAAATCCGTGCATACGTCCATAACCGGGTTTATAGAAAAATTCGCTTAAACCATAACCTAATCCTTGTAGAATTCCACCTTGAGCTTGTCCCATGGCTATCTTTTCATTTACTAATTTTCCAGCATCTAATACATTCCAGCTTTTCTTTAACTCTATTTTACAAGTATCAGCATTGAAGTAAATTTCATTTACACACGCAGCCCAGGAGTAGTCTTTATACGCAATACCAACATTTGTATCTGCATCAAAAACTACGGATGGATCCGGAGTGAATGTCTTATAACTTACACGGGGAAATTCTCCATGGTGTGTTTTTACATATTCCTCAAGATTATCAAATCCCAATTCATCCTTTATTTGGAAAGCAAGTTTTCTCAATAGATTCCCGATTATGTAAATTGTGCGGGAAGCTACAGTAGGTCCACTGTTGGGAGTTTTACTTGTATTTGGAAGTTGAACCCAGCATTTTTCGCGAGGATGTCCGATTGCTTCATAGAACATTTGAGCCAGAGTGGTATGTGCACCTTGACCCATATCGGTATTTGCCACAAATATCTTCACCATTGCATCTTTATCTATTGTGACCTTTATTTTTGATTTAAGGATCTTTTCACCATTACCGGTATATCCGCCGCCATGATATGCAACTGCGATCCCAATACCCTTTTTATCTTTATGCGTTTTATTCCATACAGCAAATTCTCGATTCTTTTTTTGATAATCAGAATTCAAAATTACTCGTTCCAGGCAATCTGAAAGATTTTCATCCACAATTTTTTGGGTAGTTGGGAACTCATCTCCAATTCGGAATAGGTTGGTCTTTCTGAATTCGTATGGATCTACATTAATGTCAGCAGCTATTCTATCAATATGTGCTTCCATCGCAGCAAATGCCTGTGGTGCTCCAAATCCTCTGAAAGCACCATTAGAAGGAGTATTGCTCCTGAACATTCGACCCCGAATAAACGTATCTGGAACATAATATCCTCCAATTGAATGAAGTACCCCACGAGATAAAACCACAGGTGACAATGTTTGATATGCACCTGTATCAATTCGATAATCTATTCTACACCGTTTTATTTTTTTTGTTTTGGAATCTGTCCATGTTTCAATTTCTATTCGTGCAGGATGACGTTTTGTGGTTATCTGGATATCGTCAGAACGTTCCAAAACCATCTTAACCGGTCTACCGCTTTTATATGATAATAATGAACTGATCCCGGCAAGTAAACTTGGAAAGTCTTCTTTTCCTCCAAAAGCTCCACCTATACCCTGAGGAGATTCAATGATAACTTCTTTTACAGTATCACCCAATATTGCTTCTACACCAGTCTTTACAAAGAAGGGGCATTGAGCAGTGATAAGAACGAACATAGTACTTTCTTTCGGATTATAGACAGAGATAACTCCTTGGGTCTCTAGGTAAGCTTGTTCTTGATGTGGTGTATAATATACATTATGATTATATATCCAATTTGAATCCGGTTCTTCAGCGGTGGTATGATTAACTGATGTCTCTTCGCCAAAATGGTTTTCTTCATTCTCCAAACATTCTTTGATACCAGTTACGGAAGGAAGTTTTTCATATTCGATCTTTGTTTCTTTAATGAATTTGAGAAGTAATTTTCTATCAGGATGTGCTATCCCCATAATCACTTGACCGTAATGCATAACTTCTTTATCTACCATAAATGGCTGATCACAAACTGGTTCAGGGACAATATTTTCACCCGGAATATCCTTGGGTGAAACCATTGTAAATTCGGAGAGATCGTAATTTTCAGGAAAATTAATTTTTTTGATATAACCATGATGGCAAGTAGAATAGAGCAATTGTCCGTGTAAAATACCATCATAAGTATAATCATCTATAAATTTCCATGAGCCATCTAATTTCGGTTTGGCATCAAATTTTGTAACACATTTCATAAGCACCTCAGTTTAATGTAACTCGATATTTCAATATCGAGTTACAACAAGATTGGGATCTTATTTTACAATTCATCCAGTTTTTTTATCGGTTTGGGAATCTCAATAATTTCTTGAACCGAATTCAAATCTTTTAAACCACTACCTGTAAGTAAAATTACATTCTTTGAATTTTCGTCAATTAGTTCTTTTTCTGCGTATTTCAACATTCCGGCAAAAGCTGTTGCTGCTGCCGGCTCAGAGAATATTCCTGTATTTTCACTCAATACTTTTGAAGCAGAAATTATCTCTTCATCAGATACAATTACCGATTCTCCATTATATTCTTCCATAAATTTCTTTGTCATCCAGTAATTTCGTGGAATATCAACAGCGATAGAATCTGCAATCGTTGTACTTGGTTTTATAACAAATTTATCATTTTTTAAGTTACGAACGATATTATCACTTTTTTCAGATTGAACAGCAACAATTATCGGTACTTCTTTAATGAGTCCTAACTTCAATAGATCTTCAAATCCTTTGAATACGCCGGAAATAATACAGCCGTCACCAACCGGAACAAAAACTCGATCTGGGGTCTTCTGTCTCATTTGCTGGAATATCTCGAATGAAACTATTTTCTTCCCCTCGATCGTAAATGGATTGTAAGCCGTATTTCGATTATACCAGCCAAACTTTTTTGTTGCTTCAATACTAAGATCGAAAGCATCATCATAAGTTCCGTCTACCGGGATAAGCTGAGCTCCATACATCAATATTTGGGTAAGTTTGGCTTTTGGTGCCGAAGCAGGAGCGAAGATAATTGCTTTCTGCTTTTGTGAAGCACAAATTCCTGCCAGAGATGATCCTGCATTTCCAGTGGATGCTGCTACAATTGTATCAATATCATTTTCTTTAGCAAAAGCACAAACCAGATCAGAAGCGCGATCTTTAAAAGAGAAGGTGGGATTTTGTGAATCATCTTTTAGCAAGATCTGGAAAACTTTTTTTGATCTCTCATTTAAAATTGGAACAGAATCGGACGAGATTTCGTAAAGCGGTGTTTTCCCAACTTTAAGCCAGGAAAGGCTGCGTTCGGAATGAATTGGTAATAACTCTCGATAATCTTTTGCCTTAAGTTTATCAAAAAGTTTATGCCATTTTGCCAGATTCTTAATCTTCCCATAATGATATAAAGTTTTTAAAACACCTTTAGGAGGGATATCAGGTGTGTTTTCCTTTTCGCAAACGGGACAGAGATAAGTAACTTCATCCTGCTCATATTTTGCACCGCAGGTTGTGCATTTAAAATAGTATTTATTTTCTTTCATTTTCTATTACCAACTTAATTTTATTGACACCGATTTTTCACCGATATCTTACTGAATATTTAACAAAAAACTTTATGTCTTTCTGAGGAATCTCATAGCTTTACCCTCGAAGAATCTCATGAATTTCTTTTTGCTTTGCATCAATTTATTAACAACGAGATTCTTCCTGAGAATAATGTGCAAGAAACCAACCTACGCTAATGCTTCGGCAGGTAAATATCAGAAAGACAGCATTTTTTTTATTTTGCAGAATCATTTTCCAAAATTCCATTCAAAATTTTCTCCGGTGTTAATGGAATCGATCTAATCCTTACTCCCACAGCATTATAAATTGCATTTGCAATAGCAGCAAGTGGTGTATCAATCCCAATTTCTCCAACAGATTTTGCACCATAAGGTCCAGACGGTTCATAACTTTCTGCAAATTCCACAGTAATTTTCTTCACATCATTTCTATTGGGAATTTTATATTTCATAAGATTGTTACTTAGCATTTTTCCGGCTTTAGAATATTGAACATCTTCATATATTGCCATCCCAATCCCCTGAAGAATTCCACCTTCTACTTGGATTCTGGCCAGGTTAGGATTTATTGGAGTTCCACAATCAACTACAGCTACATAATCCAGGATGTCAAATTGACCTGTTTCCGTATCAAGCTCAATCTCTACAAATGCAGACATAAATGGAGGTGGAGACTTAGGACTTGTATTTGAACCTGAGGCAATAAGCTGTTTCATGTCGGCACCAAATTCGTAATAAAGACCTACTGAAAGTTCATTCAATGAAATTGATTCACCACCGAATTTTGATTTGAAAACACAATCCTCAAAGATGATATCATCTTTATGCACAGCCTTTAGTGCCTTAGCTGCTTCTTCGATGAGTTTTGCTCTCATATTCAAACCAGCTTTTCTAACAGCATTACCAGAAACGAAAGTTGTACTGGATGCATAAGCTCCCACATCATAAGGTGTAGTATCTGTATCAGAAGCTGTTATAACAATCCTGTTAACAGGTACACCGATAGCTTCAGCTGCAATCTGACTGAGAATAGTATCACTTCCTGTTCCCAGATCTGTTGCACCAACTAGAAGATTGAAAAAGCCGTCATCATTCAGTTTTAATGAAGCCGCGCCCATATCCAAAAGAGGTATTCCGGAACCCTGCATGGCAATTGCGCATCCGACACTTCTTATTTTATTGGGAGCAATTTTTTTAGCTGGGAATTTGTTGTCCCAATCTATCAATTCTTTCCCGCGGTTTATACAATATTCAAGTTTGCAACTTTCCATAACCTGAGCAATACCTTCTCCACCTTCTCCCATAACTTTAAATACTGGTGAGGTTTCTCCTTCTTTGATGCAGTTTTTCAAGCGTAGCTCAGTTGGGTCCATCTTAAGTTTTTCTGCTAATTCACGAATGGCAGATTCAACAGCAAAATTTGCCTGAATGGCACCATAACCGCGATAAGCACCTGCTGAACATTTATTGGTATAAACTACCTTTCCTTCAAATCTTATTGCCGTAGCTTTGTTATACATCGGTAATGTCTTAGAGCCGGCAACCATAAAAGTTGTAAGGGCGTGTTCTCCATAAGCACCGGTATTGGATAGAAGCTGCATATCAAAGGCATGAATATTTCCTTCTTTATCCGCTCCAAATTGAATATCGAATCTCATTTGATGGCGTGTAAAAGTACTTTCATTCACCTCTTTCCTTGTATAAAAACATTTTGATGGTTTACCTGTTTTTAAAGTAACGATTGCTGTATATATATCGTTATGAATTTGTTGTTTTGCACCAAAAGCTCCACCAACTCTCGGTTTAATTATTCTGATATCACGTAGAGGTTTATTCAGAGCTTCACCGATAATTCTACGGGTATGAAATGGATTCTGGGTAGAAGTAATAACAACCAATCTTCCCTGAACATCAATGTAGGCCGTTGATGTATGTGGTTCCATGGCTACATGCTGCTGAGCATTTGTGTAATATCTATGCTTGATTTTAACATCGCATTCAGCTAATGTTTTTTCCA
>Ga0307992_1000128_pt1 | contig 48941 bp, 42 predicted proteins | sample EllFjometagen133_FD_203162 | JGI IMG/M metagenome (GOLD analysis project Ga0307992, IMG submission 203162) | Marine microbial communities from Ellis Fjord, Antarctic Ocean - #133 | ecosystem: Environmental > Aquatic > Marine > Unclassified | place: Southern Ocean | collected 2014-10-08
TACTTGGATTACATTTAGATGAAATTCAAGAACTTGCCAAAGATATTATTTTTGGACAATTACGTTTGGTTATCGCAACAATGGATATTGAAGAAATTAATACAAACAGAGATAAATTCTTGGAAGCTGTTTCAGACAATGTAGAAACAGAATTAAAGAAAATCGGACTAAGACTGATTAACGTTAATGTTACTGATATTAATGATGATTCAGGATATATCGATGCACTTGGTAAAGAAGCGGCTGCGAAAGCAATCAATGACGCAAAAAAATCAGTTGCTGAAAAAAATAGAGATGGTTCTATTGGTGAAGCAAATGCAATGAGAGACCAAAGAGTTTCTGTTGCAACAGCCAATGCTACTGCAATCGCAGGTGAAAATCAATCTTTAGCTGATATATCAAAGACTAATGCATCACGTAGAGAAACTGAAGCAGAATCTTTAAGAAGAGCTACTGCAGCTGAGAAAATTGCAGCTGCAAAAGCATTAGAAGAAGCTTATGTTGCAGAACAATTAGCTGAAGCTGCGAGAGCTGCTAGAGAAAAAGCATCATTAGAAGCAGATGTTATTGTTAAATCAGAAATTGACAAACAAAAGAAAGTTATTGAAGCTGAAGCTATTGCAGAACAATTCCGTAGACAAGCTAAAGGTGAAGCAGATGGTATCTATTCTAAAATGGAAGCTGAAGCTCGTGGTACATTTCAAGTTCTTTCAAAACAAGCTCAAGGTTTTAAAGCTTTAGTTGAAGCTGCTGGAAATAATTCAGATTCAGCTGTTCAATACTTAATTTCTCAAAAACTTGAAACTTTAGTTGGTATTCAAGTAGAAGCAATTAAAAATCTTAAATTTGATAATATCACTGTTTGGGATGGCGGTTCAAACGCTGATGGTAAAACACAAACAGCTAACTTTGCATCTGGTTTAATGAAATCAATTCCTCCTATGAGTGATTTATTTAAAATGACAGGAATGGAATTACCAAGTTTTTTAGGAAATGAAATTAAAAAAGAAGCAGTTAAAGAAGTTGTTGTAGAAACAAAAAAAGCTCCTGTAAAAGTAGCTAAGAAAACTAAATAATAATAAATAAAAAGTGATTCTAATTAGTTGAATTGCTTTTTTTTTGTAAAAAAGTATAATTAAAAGATTAAAGAACCCATTTGTGCTATAATATAAAAAAAAGGAGACATAAATGATAGAATTTTTTGAAAATACAAACCCAATTCTTGCTGCATTAGTTGGTACAGCATTTACATACTTTATGACAGCTACTGGGGCAGCTATGGTTTTTCCGTTTAAAAAAATAAACCAAAAATTATTAAATGGTATGTTAGGTTTTAGTGCCGGAGTTATGATAGCCGCTTCATTTTGGAGCCTATTAAATCCTGCTATATTATTAGCTGATGAGTTAAAGCTGGCTGGAGAAATGAGTACGCCTTCTTGGGTTCCTGCTGTTGTAGGGTTCTTAGTAGGAGGATTATTCCTTTTATTAGTTGATAAAATATTGCCGCACATTCATATGGAAACAAACCATAAAGAAGGTGTAAAATCATCTTGGCAAAGATCAGTATTATTAGTATCAGCGATAACAATACATAACGTTCCTGAAGGATTGGCTGTTGGGGTTGCATTTGGTGCAGCTGCGGCTGGTATACCTGGTGCTAGTATTGGTGCTGCTATAGCATTAGCTATCGGTATCGGTATTCAAAACTTCCCTGAAGGCGCTGCTGTAAGTATTCCATTAAGAAGAGAAGGAATGTCTAGAGGAAAATCATTTATGATTGGACAATACAGTGGCATTGTTGAGCCTATTGCCGGGGTATTAGGAGCTTTACTTGCAGTTAGTTTAAGAAACTTTTTACCATACGCACTTGCATTCGCAGCTGGAGCTATGATTTACGTTGTAATTGAGGAATTGATTCCTGAATCGCAAATGTTAAAAACATCTAAAATCGCTACTATTGGCGCTATGATAGGTTTTGCAGTAATGATGCTTTTGGATGTTGCTTTAGGATAATAAGAGGAAGTTATGAAGGGTAAAAGACTGGGACAATCTAGTTTTAAAGTAATAGAAGAAGATTATTTGATTGATAAAGATTTAAATAATCTACTTATTTACCTAAATTAGAAAACACCAGTAAGATATTGGTATTTAATATAATAAATAATTATTAAAATTTTAATTATTAAAAAATATTTTAAAAAAGTGATTTATTTCGCTTTTTTTTATTTATAATTTTTTTTATCTGTTATAATTGATATTGGTTATTTTTTGATATTACGAGGAGAAAGCATGCATAGAATTAGGTTTGTACTAAGAAAAGTATTGATTGCAGTAGTCGTTTTATTTTTGGTAATGACACTATTGTATTTTTCAACATATATAGCTTCAATTTCACAAAGACGTCATCATTTCACAAATATAGAAATTTTAAGGATGATTTGGGATCGATACGTTGTGTATATTAAGAATATTATCCTACATTGGGACTGGGGAGTTTCAAGGTCAGGAGATAGTGTTTGGCCATTATTTATAAGTAAAGTACATTATACTATGAAAATAACTCTAGCATCCTTAGTCTTTTTTATGGTATTTGGTTGTATATTTGGTGTAATAGCTGCTATTAAGAAAAATACAATAATTGATAAACTAATTAATGGATTATCCGCTTTCTTTAGTTCAATACCTAGTTTTATTTTGGTTTGGTTCTTAATGCTTTATTTAGGTTGGGGCCTTAAATTGTTGCCACCTATATACCCGGTAGGGACAACAAATCCAGTAACCGCATTGTTAGGTCTTGTTATACCTGTGATTTCACTCTCTTTATGGCCGTTATCTAAATTTATACAATTAGTTAGAGGAGAAATTATTGAAAACTTGTCAGCTGAATATATGATTTTAGTTCGAACGAAAGGTCTTACTAAAACTCAAGGTATTCTTAGACATTTATCAAAGAATACATTAGTGACTATTATGCCAGAAATAACGAATTCATTTCTTTTTGTTCTAACAAGTTCATTCTTAGTTGAAATAATCTATAATATTCAAGGAGTTGCGAATTTATTTTATGATTCAATGATTCTACCATTTGAATTTGGTAATTATATAAGTATTGATATACCAACTACTGTTTTAGTAGGGACTTTCTATGTATCCTTTGGTGTTATAATGTCATTAGTTTTTGATGTCTTATACACTGTTCTTGATCCAAGAATGAAGATAGGTTCTAACAAGTATTCACGATATTGATTATTATGTTAAAAATTTACCATACAAAAAGCCACTTGAAGAAAGTGGCTTTTTTTTATGAATCTCTATTTTCTTTTAAGTTTTGTTATTACTACAAAAGCTCCAGCTGAGATAATAGCTAATCCACCAACAATAGATATAATAATAGTTGGAACAGGATTATAATCAGCGATACTTGCATCTTGATAAAGTATGTAAGTTGAATTTTCTTCAACACTAATTGTTTTTCCACCTTTGAAAGTTTCAATTTCAGTATCTCCAGCAGTCTCTAGCATCAGAATCAGCGGCTGTTGTTCTAATAACTTTAATGGTTGGGATACTGTTGCTGATACTGGTATGATGGAAGCTATCGCTAAAAATGATGATAGAGTTGCAACTCTAAAAGACGATTTAAAAGATGTAGAATATTTATATTTAAAAGAAATCGTTTTACCAACAGATTTAGCTGGTTGGGATGTTACTTATACAATCGATGGAACTGTTACTGTATTAGATGGTAACTTAACAGTTAAAGTTATTAGAACAACAGCCGCTGATTCTGATGCTAGAGACTGGTGGGCACAAAGCCCTGAATCAGGAAAAATCACTAATTTAACTCCTGCTACACTTTATATTCCTGCATTCGTTGAAGAAAATGTTGATGGAGCTGGTGGATGGAATGACAATCCTGTAGCTTTAGTAGCTGGTACTTATTATGCTGTATTCGCTGAATACGAAGACGGATCAAGAGCTTTAGGATTAGTTTTAGTAGCTTAATTCTAAAAATTACATAAAAATAAAAAGTAGACTTTTAATCAGTCTACTTTTTTTGTAAAAAAATTGTATTAAATACTTCATTTAATGTTCCATAATACCTACTCTCTGTTATAATAGTATAGATAACAATACTAGTTAAAATGTATATAAACGCTTAAGAAGAGCGAGCAATATGCAACAATTAGGTATCTGTTCAAGAACAAACCTCTCTATTTTTAATAAATAGAATTATACATATTTAATCAATAATTACTTAAAAGGAGACTGTTATGTATAAAATTATTCACAAGGAAATCTTAAATGTCGATGTTGAATTAATGGTTTTAGAAGCACCGCTAGTTGCTAGAAACGCTAAACCAGGTAATTTTCTTATTATCCGTGTGGATGAAGTTGGAGAAAGAATACCTTTAACAATTGTTGAAAATGACAAAAAGAATGTAACAATAATATATCAAAAACTTGGATACTCTACAAAACTTCTTAGCCAAAAAGAAGAAGGAGATAGTCTCTTTGATGTCGTTGGACCTCTAGGTCAACCATCACATATTCGCGATGTAAAAAGAGTGTTAGGAATAGCTGGGGGAGTAGGAGCTGCGCCACTTTTTCCTCAATTAAAGGAATATGCTAGAAGAGGTGTGAAAGTAGACTTGGTGATTGGTGGAAGAACTAAAGAACATTTGATTTTATTAGAAAAATATCAAGAGTTTTGTGAAAAAGTGTATTGCGCAACAGACGATGGCTCTTTTGGTACTAAAGGATTTGTAACTCAAGTAGCTGAGGTGTTATATCAAAATAAAGAATATGATTTATCAATTGCTATTGGGCCTCTTATTATGATGAAAAATTGTGTTATTCTTAATAAGAAATACAATGTATTAACTGATGTGTCACTTAATCCAATAATGATAGATGGAACAGGTATGTGTGGAAATTGTCGTGTGACAATAAATGGAGAAACAAAATTTGCTTGTGTCGATGGCCCTGATTTTCCTGCAGAGGGAATTGACTTTGACGAGTTAATAGCTAGAACAAAGTACTATAAAGAAGAAGAAACCCATATATGCAAAATGAAGCTGGGTAAATAATATGAAAAAGAAAAGAACAGTTATGCCAGTTCAAGAACCTGAAATTAGAAACAAAAACTTCTTAGAAGTTGCTTTAGGTCTTAGTTTAAAAGCAGCTATTATAGAAGCAAGTAGATGTTTAGATTGTAAAGACCCAAGATGTGTTAAGGCATGTCCTGTTGCTATTGATATTCCAATGTTTATAAAAGAAATTGAAAGCAATAATATTAATTCAGCATATCGTATTATAAATAAGTCTAATATTCTTCCTGCAATTTGCGGAAGAGTATGTCCTCAGGAAAAACAATGTGAAGGAGCTTGTATCTTAGGAATTAAGAGCGAGCCAGTTTCTGTTGGTGCTTTAGAAAGATTTGTTGGAGATTATGCATTAGATAACAAAGTTTGTGTAAAAGAAGATATAAAAGAAAACAATAAAAAAGTAGCTATCGTTGGTAGCGGCCCGGCAGGATTAGCTTGTGCAGTGTCTCTTAGAAGACTTGGTTATTCAGTAGATGTTTTTGAAGCGTTACATGAATTTGGTGGTGTATTAAAATACGGTATTCCAGAATTCAGATTACCTAATAACATAGTAGATGATGAAATCAACAATGCTAAAAAACTTGGTATTAAATTTTATAAGAATGTAATTATAGGTAAGTCTATAACTATTGATCAATTGTTAAACGAAGAGAAGTATCTATCAGTCTTTTTAGGCTGCGGAGCTGGATTACCTAGATCATTGGGTGTTCCTGGTGAAAACTTAACTGGAATATATTTTGCTAATGAATTTTTAACAAGAGTTAATTTAATGAAAGCTAATACTTTTCCTAATACACCAACACCTGTAAGAATTGGTAATAATGTAGCTGTTGTTGGTGGCGGAAATGTTGCTATGGATGCGGCTAGAACTGCCAAAAGATTAGGTGCTAAAAATGTATTTATACTCTATCGAAGAGATATTGATGCTTTACCAGCTAGATTAGAAGAAGTTCATCATGCTATGGAAGAAGGAATTGACTTTAGATTATTGTCTAACCCAGTAGCGTTTAAGGGTAAAGACTACATGGTTAAAAGAGTAAAATGTGCATTAATGGAGCTAGGTGAATTGGATTCTTCAGGTAGAAGGAGTCCAGTGCCAACAGGTAAGTACAAAACCTATAATATAGATTCATGTATTATATCAATTGGACAAAATCCTAATCCAATAATTAAGAAAGCAACCCCTGAGTTGGTTGTTGATAATAAAGGAAGAATAGTTGTTGATAATCATCAAACATCTATAAAAGGTGTTTTTGCAGGTGGCGATGTTGTGAGTGGAGCTGCAACAGTAATATTAGCTATGGGAGCTGGTAAAGATGCAGCTGTAGCTATGGATGAGTACATAAACAATTTATAGTGAGGTAATTATGGAAAAACAAATATCAGAAATAACAAGAAAAGAGAACATTACCCATATTATTAAATTCACTCTGTTTTCTGCCTCAGCAGGGTTAATTCAAATAGTATCATTTTCATTACTTAATGAACTGCTTGTTTGGAAATGGTGGCCTTCATATCTAATAGCTTTAACGTTGTCTGTATTGTGGAATTTCACATTAAATAGAAAATATACATTTAAATCAGCTGCAAATATACCTGTAGCTATGACTAAAGTTGCAGTATATTATGGGATATTCACACCACTATCACTGTGGTGGGGAGATGCTCTAACAGAAGTAGCTGGTTGGAATTATTATGTGGTTCTAATTGGAACAATGCTTATTAATTTTATCACAGAGTTTTTATTTACAAGATTCATTGTTTATAGAAATCAAATAAATACTGCTTTAACAGATGAAAAATTAAAAAAATAACAGCACAAATTAATGTGCTGTTTTTTCTATAAAAAATTATTATTTTGCAATAGGTACAAATACTCTTGTAGCTAATTCTTTGTCTAACATAAAGAGACCAGAACCTTTTAGTAATTTTACTTTAGCAATAAGTTTAGAGAAATTATCTTCCTCTTCCACTTGTTCATCCACATACCAATTAAGTAGACTAACACTTGCATAGTCGCTAATTTCAATAGACATTTTCATCAAATTATGAATTCTTCTTGTAACTTCTTTTTCATGAGCTAATGAAGCTTCTAGTACCTCAAGTACTGAATCAAATTCATTCTTAGGAGTTTCAAAACCTCTAATTTCAACTCTTCCACCACGTTCGTTTAAGTAATTCATAAATTTTTGAGCATGAGCCATTTCTTCTTGGAATTGAATATCAAACCAATTAACAAAACCTGCTAAAGATAAAGTTTCAAGATAATTTTTCATTGCCACGTATACAAAAGCAGATTCGATTTCAAAGTTTATTTGTGTTACTATTGCTTGTTCTAATTGTTTATTCATAAATATCACTCCTTTTCATATAAATTATATTATATTTTGAAGTTAAAAACAAATAGATTGCTTACAATTTAGTAATATTTATAAAGAAATTTTCAACTTCATCATAATTAAAAAATTTTATTGGTTTAATTTGATTTTCTTTAAGAATTCTATCTACCCTAGGTTTTACTTTGTCACTAAATGTTTTTACGTACTCAATAAATTCAGGATCTATTACAGTATTGTCAAAGCCAGGGGCTATATCATCTCTTGACTCTTCAGGGTGTTCTATCCGATGCATAACATTTCTAAGACAAATATGTGAATCTATATCGAAGTAGAAGACCGTGTCGGAAAATTGCAGTCTAAAAGCTAATGTCCATGTGTAATTTCCGTCGATGATAAACGTGTCATTTTGATTTATAAATTTTTTAATTTTCTTTAAGAAAAGATCCCTTGAGATTTGAGTGTGATTATCAATATGAAATATCCTATCTAAATGAAGAATAGGATAGTTTAATATTTTAGCTAGTCTTTTAGAAAAGACTGATTTTCCACTTCCAGGACAACCGATAACTAAGATTCTTTTCATAATATATCACCACTAGTATTCTAGCACATTTTAGATACATAAAAAAGGAGCTCAAAAAAGCTCCTTTAGTTATTATAATTTAGTGTCATCTACACTATCTAAGTATTCTTTTATTGGTTTCACAATTTCTTTTACGGTTCCTTGAATAAATGGATTCTTTAATCCAACACTATTCATTAAACTTACAAAGCTTTGAGAACCACCTAATTTACATAACCTTAAATAGTTTTTGAATGTTTCTTCATGGTTTTTTCTTGACTTAATCCAATACTGGAAAGCACATACTTGGGCTAAAGTGTAATCTATATAATAGAATGGTGAGCCGAAGATGTGACCTTGTCTAAACCAATAAGTACCTTTTTCCATGAATTTATCATCATCATAGTCTTTATGAGGAAGATATTTCTTTTCCGTTTTTCTCCATAGAGCTTTTCTTTCTGCTGGAGACATATTTGGATTTTCATAAATCCCGTGTTGGAATTCATCAACGGTTACGCCATAAGGCAAGAAGCTAATAGAACCAGCTAAATGGTTAAACTTAAATTTTTCTGTATCCTCTAAGAAGAAGTTTTTCATCCATGGCCATGTTAAAAATTCCATACTCATTGAATGAATTTCACAAGCTTCTAATGTAGGCCAACGGTATGATGGTAATAAGTTCCTGCTTTGGTAGATTTGGAAAGCATGTCCTGCTTCATGTGTTAATACCTCAACATCATGTTGTGTTCCATTGAAATTAGCGAAAATAAATGGTGTATCATATTTAGCAATAAAGGTACAATATCCACCTCCTGATTTACCAGGTTTTGAATCTAATTCTAGGACACCCATATCAATCATTCTATTAAAGAATTCTCCAGTTTCTTTTGATAATTCTTCATACATTTTTTGAGCGTTATCTACGAGCCAAACGCGGTCACCTTTTGGTGTTGGATTACCGTTTTTGAATGATAAAGTTAAGTCATAAGATTTTGGATTAGAGATACCAATCCTTTTTGCTTTTCTAGCTGCTAATTCAGTAGCTAGTGGAACGACGTCTTCAAACACTTGTTTTCGGTAAGATTTTACATCTTTAGCATTATAATCCGTTCTTCCTAAACGATCATATCCTAATTGTACATAGTTTCTATAACCAAGTTTTTTTGCTATTTCAGTTCGAACCTTAACTAACTCATCATATATTCTATCAATTTCTGTTTCTTTTCCTTCTAGAAAAGCAGATACAGCTAATTGAGCGCGATGTCTAACATCTCTGTCTAATTTTTGAAAGAAAGGAGTCATTTGACTTAGGTTATAAACACCACCTTCAAATTCGATTTTAGCGCTAGCCATTAGTTTTTGATATTCAGTTCTTAATTTATTTTCCAATTGAAGATCTGGAATAATAATTGGTTTAAATGTTTTTAAAGAAAGTTCGATTTGTTTGAATAAAAGTTCGCCAAATTCTTTAACTAATTCATCTCTATTTTTAGATGCAAAAATCTTCTTTTGAAAACTATTTGAACTCTCTTGTAACATTGGTCCATTTTCATTAAAGAAGTCTTGTTCTGATTCATAGAATTTGTCAGTAGTATCCACTGAGTTTCTAATACTAACAAGAGTTTCCATTGTGTCTACTTCATCGCTTAAAGTATAAAAGTCTCTAATAGCTTTTACTTCAACTTCTAAAGTCTTATTTTCTCCTACTAAGCTGGAAAAATCTGTAATTTGTTTTCTGACTTTTTCGATATCTGGTCTAAGATATTTAAAATCTTTAAATTTCATATATTTTCCTCCTGATTTGTCTTACTAATATTTTAACATAAAAAAAGTCTAATCGAAATTAGACTTTTCATTTTCTTTAAATTAATCCAGATCCAAACAGAGTTGCACATACTAAACTAATTGTTGTCATTAACTTAATTAGAATATCAATAGCAGGTCCGGCTGTATCTTTTAAAGGATCACCAACTGTGTCTCCTGTGATTGCGGCTTGATGAGCTAAACTACCTCGTCCACCATGTTCACCAGATTCAATATATTTCTTAGCATTGTCCCAAGCACCACCTGCATTAGCCATGAATATAGCTAACATAATCCCAGATATAAGTGTTCCAGCTAACATTCCACCTAATGCTTCAGCACCAAATATGAAACCAACTATTAAAGGTGTAACAATGGCTAGTAAAGCAGGGAAAACCATTTCCTTTAAAGCAGCAGATGTAGAAATACTAACACATTTTGCATATTCAGGAGTTCCTGTACCTTCTAGGATACCAGGTATATCTCTGAATTGTCTTCTAACTTCATCAATCATTTCATTAGCGGCTCTACCAACAGATTTAATTGTCATTGAACTGAATAAGTACGCTAACATACCACCAATCATTAAACCAGCAATTACGTTTGGTTTTGTAATATCAATGCCGGTTAATCCAGCAGCTTGAGTGAAAGCATTAAATAATGCTAAAGCAGTTAAAGCTGCACTACCAATAGCAAATCCTTTTGCTATAGCAGCAGTAGTGTTACCAACACTGTCTAGTTCGTCAGTTATATCTCTAACTTTTGAATCAAGATTAGCCATTTGAGCAATACCACCAGCATTATCAGCGATTGGTCCATATGCATCAACAGAAACTGTCATACCAGCTGTACCTAACATACCAACAGCTGCTAAACCAATACCGTATAATCCACCAAAGTGATATGCAAAAACAGTACCAATAGCAATCATAATAACTGGAAAAGCAGTACTTTGCATACCAGTTGAAAATCCACTTATGATATTTGTCGCATGTCCTGTTTCAGATTGTTTAGCTATTTCTTTTACATAACGATATTCAGTTGAAGTGTAGTATTCACTAATAAAAGCAATGAATAAACCAACAGAAATACCGATAACAGTTGAAATAAATGGTCCGTAAGCAAAGTCAAGATTTTGATCAACACTGAATACGCCTTCTTTTATAAAGTACATATTCAAAAAGAATGTAATCAATAAGAATACTCCAGCACTTGCATAGGTTCCGAGTTTTAAAGCTCTATGAGGATTAGAACCTTCTTTTCCTTTAACAAAAAGTGTTCCTAATATAGAAGCTAGAATACCAAATGCAGCTACTATTAATACAAAAATAACTCCTTTAGTTTGGTACCAAATAGCACCAATAGTTGCAGCGGCGATAATTGAACTTACATAAGATTCTAATAAGTCACTACCCATACCAGCAACGTCACCAACATTATCACCAACATTGTCAGCAATAACAGCAGGATTTCTTGGATCGTCTTCAGGTATACCGGCTTCAATCTTACCAACTAAGTCAGCACCTACATCAGCGGCTTTTGTAAAGATTCCACCACCAACACGACCGAATAACGCAATACTTGATGCACCTAAACTATATCCCGCAGCAATTTCTACTGCATTATAGGCATCAATTCCACCGATTTGATTAGCAGCAACAAATACGATAATTACTCCTAATAAACCAAAACCAACAACACTCATACCCATAACTGCGCCACCTTTAAAGGCAACGCCTAATGCTCTTTGCATTCCGTGATGTTGAGCAGCAGTAGCTGTTCTACAGTTAGCGTCGGTAGCACTTTTCATACCGATTAAACCAGCAGAAGCACTAAAAATAGCTCCCAACACAAATGCTAATGCACTGTACCACCCTAATGGTGAGATACCAATAATGAAGAAAGCTACGATAACGAATACAACGATTATCGTGTATTCTTTTCTAATAAAAGCGTTAGCCCCTTCTTTGATGTACCCAGAAATCTTTTGGACTTTTTCGTTGCCCATTGGATTTTTTGCCATTTGACGATAAAGAATATAAGCGTAAACTAACGCTAATAAGCTTAAACCGCATGCTACATAAATTAAAAATGTCATTTTCTCCCCCTAATCAATTTATTAACTTTATAAATATTCTAACAAATAAATACCCTATAATCAACTGATTTATCCAAAAAACATGAATATTTATTCATATTTGTTAATGGTACAAAAAAACGATATCAAAAAAATATCGTTTACTCTCCTATAATCTTCACTAAAACTCTTTTGTTTCTTTTCCCGTCAAACTCGCCATAGAAGATTTGTTCCCATGGCCCAAAGTCTAATTCTCCATTGGTAATAGCACAGACTACTTCTCTACCGAAAAGCTGTCTTTTTATATGTGCATCGCCATTATTTTCATAGCCATTATGCTTATACTGATTATATGGTTTTTCAGGCACTATTTTTTCTAAAAAGTTTTCAAAGTCTTGATGTAATCCTGATTCGTTGTCATTGATAAAAACAGAAGCTGTTATATGCATTGCATTAACCAAAACAAATCCTTCAGAAATTTTGCTTTCTAAAATAGCTGCTTGAACTTTATTTGTTATGTTAATATATTCTCTTCTTTTGTCAGTATTAAACCATAATTCTTTACGATAAGATTTCATCTTTAGCTCCTGAATTTTTGATTTTAGTTAATGTTAAAATTAATCCTAAAGCAATTGATAAGAAACCAGCCATTAACACTCTATAGTTTTCAGGCAATAAGAACGTTATCGTATGTGCAGGTATCCAAAATAAAGGTATTGTTTTGAAGATTACAAAACTGAAAAAGTTTTTCCAATCGATATTATCTATTACTTGATTAATTCCTATTTTTTTTATTCCTTTAAAACTACCTTTTCCTAAATCTATATATGTATCAGTTATTCTATGCAATATCATGAATGTAGGAGCAAAGACTAAATTCATTAACAAACTAGTCATAAATGCTTTATATAAATTACCTAAAAAGCCAGTATTATTAACACTTGGTAAAATTCCTGAATTAATAGCGCCAGTAACGCCACTTGAAAATATCTTGAACATTAAAACAAAACCAAAACCTAGAATACCCCAAAAAACAAATCTATAGAAAAATCCTGGTCTAGAAAAGTATTTTTTGTTTGCTATTCTACTTGCTAATAATTCTCCCATTGTTGCTAATATAGATGTTTTTATGAATCCCATAATATAAGGATGGTTTTCAGTTGAGTTTTCAAACATTGTTCTAGTAGTAGGAATAGCTAGAAAACAGATGATCAAAATAAAAATCGAAATAAATAGAAAATCATGCTTTTTCATTTGAACCTCCATATTGTTGTTATTATAACATAACTGACTTGCAAAAATCCTTCCAAATATGATTTAGTTATTGTATAATCTATTTCATGGAGGAAAATATGAATAAACTAAAAACCTTTTTAGAACAAATACCCAACGCTCATATATTAGACATGGGAACAGGTAGAGGAAATTTTATTTCATTAATAGATTACCTCTATAAAGATTATGAGAAAATAGTGGGAATTGACATCATTGAGTCAACTGTTAAATCAGCATCTAAGTTCTTTGAAAATAATCCAAAAATACAAATATTAAACCAAGATATAAATAGCTATGATTTACCGGCTGAACATTTTGATATTGTCTGTCTTTCAAATTCCTTACATCATTTAGATGATAAAAAGAAAACTTTTAAAAACATGGAACATCTTGTAAAACCAGGAGGATATTTATTGTTTAACGAAATGATGAAAGATAATTTAAATAAAAAACAAATAAGTCATCTATTATTACATCATTTTAGTGCGAAAATAGATCGAGAAATTGGTAGATTTCATGATGATACTTATAATAGATTAGAAATAGTTGATGTTATAAAAGAATACTCCAAATTAGATGTTATAGATTTTTGGGATATGGATGTACCAAAACAAGAACCGAAAGAAGAAGATATTAAAGATTTTGCAAGTACTGTTGATAGAGTGATTAATCAATTATCTGATGAATCTAAGAAAAATGTATTTGGCAAAGAAGCAAAAGAAATTAAAGAATATATTTTTAAATACGGTGTAGAATCTTGTACACAATTAATTGTTATACTAAAAAGAACATAAAAAAGTCGTCTGAATGTGATTTTTTTAAAATATATAATCTATTAAAATTACGATATATTAGCATTTAAGTAAAAAAATAGACGATAAATGTAAAGTAATATTAAAAAATCAATGAAATTTCATAAAGTATGTGACAAACAAATATAAAAAAACTATAATAATATAGGAGAGTTCAATAACTGAGATTTTCATTTTTTTATTAATATCTATTATTGCTTTTCAAAAAGACATAAGATATAATATTTAAAATTCATAAATTTTTTAATACAGTTTATGCATAAAGAGAGAGGAGTACTATTTTGAAAAAACTATATTTACTTATTTTATCGGTTATATTTGCTTTTGGAATTGTAGCTTGTGGCGAAACAACTACAACAGAAGAGCAAACAACAGCTACACAAACAATAGCTGAGCAAACCACATTACAAGCTGAACCTGTTATTGAGGGTGCTGGCGATTTAGTAATCACACAATTAGAAGAGGTGGATTTACTAGAGGGTATTACAGCGTCTGATGGACAAGATGGTATCCTTACAGATGAATTATTAGTAGAAGACGGAGACTTTACTAATCTTGAAACTGGTGACTATGATATTACAGTGTATGTTGTTGACTCAGATGACAATAGAACAGAAGTAACTTTTACAGTTACAGTATCAGCAACAACATTTGATGATGGTGATTGGGCTTATTATGATGTTAATAAGATTGAACTTAATGCAGAGGATTTAGAATTACCTAGGTTTGGTGACAATGGAACATATTTTTACTGGGCTACTACTAATGCTAGAGTTATCACAAATGACGGATATGTTATCAACCCACCTGTTGGGTCAGACCCTGTAGACGTTATATTAACTTGTACAGCTGTTAACGGATCTGCAGTTGAAACAAAAGATTTTTCAGTTACAGTTCAACCAAATGAAGAAGTTACAGTCACATCTCATATCACAGTTCCGTTTGTTGGACTATCAGAAGAGTATGTTGTAGAAGCTGATGCCGAAGTTAATCTTTTCTACGTAGATGAAGGAACTGTTCCTTATATCGACGTTGAAGAATTCTTATTCATGGTTGAAGGTGCTATTGAACCTTCTGAGATTACAATTGCTCCAGTTGGAGACAATGGATTATCATTAACTTATAAAGTAGAATATACTGATTTGGATGATATAACTATACTTACTGATCAATACTCAGCATACTTTGATTTCGATGAAAACACATTTACAGTCAATAACTTTGATTTCTTTAGCGGATATCAATCTTCAACAGAATCAGATTATAGTTCAGGGCTAATTTATTTAGGCGCTGATGAAGTTGTTGGTGAAGAAGTTACAATACCTTTAGGGAATTATGATATTGATATAGTTATATATGAAGAAGATGGTGAAACTTATTACTTACTACCCTTTACTGTTGCAAACTTATTATTTTTAAATGAAGTTTATTATGCTGCTTTCTTTAATGGCGATACAATTTATGGTAGTTCTGTATTAATAGACCCTGAAGCAGGTGGGGGTGAGGATTTAATTAGAACAAGTTCTCTAAATGATAAAGAGATGGAATTAGATTTAAAACTTTCTACATATAACTTTATGGCTTTAGTAATAGATTATTTTTATGGTTTAAAAGAAGATAAGAAAATTGAGTCTGGTTATGATATTATGACAGCTTATGCAAAAAGTATGCTAACAGGTACTGATTCGAACTTATATAGAAAACTTCATACAATTGTTTATGGACTTGATGATTTACATTCATGGCATCAGTCGGTAGGATATTACGAAACGTTTAGTTTAGGGACATCTATATCTGATTTAGGTCCGAATTCTACGGCTTATTATGAATACAGTTGGGATATAGATGACTTAATAGAAGCAAAATATGGTGTTGGGGCTAGTCTTCCTCCATTTGAATTACTTGATAATGAAACAATTTGTGTTATTCATCTTATGGGATTCACACTTGATACACCGGATGAGTTCAAAGCGATTCTTGATGGACTTCCTGCGACGGTAACTGATGTTGTTGTTAGTTTAATTGATAATGGTGGAGGCACTTTAGGTCCTATGTTACAAATATTTGGATATATGACTGAGGAAACATTTTCTTATCATTCAATAAATCCAGCTGATAACTCAACATATACGGCTTATTATGAAAGCGAAGATGATGCTTACGATTATAATTGGTATGTGTTAGCTTCGGGCGTATCATTCAGTGCTGCTAACTTATTTGTTAGCATGGCTAAAGAATTAGGTTATCCTATTCTTGGACAAGATACAAGGGGTGGAGCATCATCAATTGGAGATTTTGAAACTCCTGATGGGTCTGTATTGGTTCTCAGTACTAACCATGTATTAGCTGCAAGAGTTGGAAATGAAGTTGATGGATATGTGTATTCTAGTATTGAATATGGAATTGAAGTTGATCACTTCATGAGCAATGTTACAAGTGATTCAGAGCTGATTGGAATCATTAATGCTTTGAGAGCGGCTCAAAATAATTAATGATACATTTGTGATGATTCACAGACGATATTTGACGTTTATTTAGGGTTATTTGATAATTTTGTGAAATATTTGTAAATTATACCGTTATAGTAAGGAGTTTATGCGCAGAAAACCTAAAGGTTTCTTTACATGACTATTGTAATGTGATATAATTTGTTAACAAGTTTTCATGTCGTATTTATCTTAATATCTAATTAAATGGTACAAAGTGTTATAAATTTTCTATACTTAACCAAGATGTTTTTCCGTTTACCCGATGGAATTTACATCAAGAGGAGAAAGAAATTTATATAGATATGAAAAAATGTAAAAAAAATAACAAAGAAATGAGAGGAGAAAGAAATTGAAAAAACTATTTATGCTTATGTTAGTAGCTCTTTTTGCAGTTGGTTTCGTTGCTTGTAATAAAGACACGACAACTGAGGAAACTACAGCTGTACAAACTACTGCTGAAGAAGAAACTACTACACAACAAGAAACAACAACTCAAGCTGAAACAACAACTGCAGTACAAACTACATCTGTAAATGTTACGCCTGTATTAACTGGCGTTAGTGACATTACTGTTGTTAAGGGTACTACTTTTGATGCAACTGTGGGTGTAACCGCAATTGATGAAGAAGATGGAGATATCTCAGCAAACGTTACTTATACAGGTACATTTGACCTATCTACTGCAGGTGCTTATGACTTAGTATATACTGTTACTGATAGCGATGGTGCAATAGTTACCGTTACAAGAACAGTTACAGTTTTAGCAATAACTTTAGATACCGGAGTTAGTGGTTTCTATAACTATAAGTTTGCTACTACTGATTTAAGACATACATTCATGGCTGCTGCTGAAAAATACTTGATGAATAATATGGCTGCTGGTGTACCATTATTTGCTAACGGAGGGTTTGTATTATATAGCCCAAGACTTTCGTTACCTACTGGTGTATACATGCCTGTAATGGGGTATGGTTCTAGTTTTGGTACATTTACTGCTGATGATTCAACAGTATTAATGGATGATGGAGAATTAGGAGAAGTTGGTGAATACACTTACCGTACAACTGTTTCAACTAATCCTGGTACATTTAACCAATGGTTATATGATACTTCTACAGATTCAGATTTAATGGGTGTTTATATGGACGCATTATATACTTATGAATATAATGATGACAAAACTGGTTATGAATTAGCTCCTTCAATGGCAGCTTCTAACCCTGTTGCTATAACACCACATACAACTGAAACTGGAAAATCTGTTACAACAACTTGGCAAATCACATTGAGAGATGATTTAGAATGGTTCTACCATCCTAATACAGTTACAACTGGTTTTGCTACTGGTCACGAAACACTTGATGCAAATGATTTTGTTGACACATTTGAATTAGCTTTAACTCAAGAATGGTTCAGAGCTATTTCTGGTGGTGGAGACTTCTTAAATGAATCAACTGGAATTCAAGGCGCTCAAGCTTACGTTGATGGTTTAAGTGATGAAGGTGTTCCTTCTGTTGCTTTCTCAACTGTTGGTTTAGAAGTTATTAGTCCTTTAACATTCCAAATGACTTTCGTTAATGATATGTCAGAATGGAATGTAAGATATTTCTTAGGATCATTCGTTATGAATCCTATTAATATCGAATTATATGACGCATTAGAAGCAGATGGAGATACTACTACATCTTATGGTTTAGATGAAGAATCTATCGCTTATTGTGGTCCATATTATGTGGATTATTATGAAGAAGACAAAATTTTACGTTACGAACAAAATACAAGTTATTTTGATACTGACAGATATTTCTTTACTGGATATACATTCTCAGTAATTGAAGATTCTGCTGTAAGATTCCAAGAATTCTTAGCTGGTAAACTTGAAAGTGTTTCACTTCCTACTGAAGAATATGACACTTACAAAGATTATCCTGGATTAAAACAAGTTCCTGGAGCAACAACTTTCAGAATAATGATTAATGGTTTAGGTACTGTTGCAAATCAAACTGCAGAATTTGCTGGGTCTACATGGGTTCCAGAACCTATCTTAGCTAGTGTTGATTTCAAACAAGCAATGTTCTTTGCTGTTGACAGACAAAAATTAGCAGAAGAAGTATTAAAGACTAGTACAACTAACATGTATCTATTTAGTGATGCTTACTTAGTTGATGCTGAAATGGGTATTCCTTACCGTGAAACTGATCAAGGTTTAACAGTTGGTTTAGGATTATCTCCTTCAACTCATGGATTTAACCCAACAGCTGCATCAGCTTATTATGAATTAGCTCTTGATGCATTAGTTACTGCTGGTACATATGCTGACGGTACTGCTGCTAGCCCTACAATTATTACAATCGAATTTAACTACTTCAGTGGATCAGAAGCTCAAGTAACTATGTTCGAATATTTACAAACTACTTTTGAAGAATTATTCGTATCTACAGAACATTATATTAATGTTGACTTAGTAGGATACGCTAAAGACTTCCCAGACATCTATTATGATTACATGATGATTGGTGAATTTGACTTATCAATTGGTGGTATTTCTGGTTCTACATTAGATGCTGCTAGTTTCTTAGACACATATTGTTCAGACAACCGTGGTGGATTTACACTTAACTGGGGTATCGATACTTCAGTTGCTGAAATTCCTGTATTATATCAAGATTTCAACGGCGACTGGTTCTATGAAGAATGGTCATTTGATGCTATTACATCTGCACTTAACGGAAAAGTATATCTTACCGATGGTGCTGAAGCGTTAGTTCCAAATGCTACAGTTACTGGAGCAACTGCAACTACTGTAACATTTGACATTGATCAATATGAAAACGTATTATTTGGCGCAATTACTTGTTCAGTACAAATTTATGATGCTGTTGCTGACGAATATGTTGAATTAGATGGATACCAAGAGATGCCTCTTACTGATGCAAAAGTTACTGCTGATGCTTTAGATGAAGGAATATGGACAATTAGTGGATTAACTCCTTATTATTATTGGTATAATAGTGATGGTGCTGTAGAATATCGTTCAGGTGATTACAAAGTTGATATCAACTATGGTATAGCTGGCGACTTAACTAATAGAGCTACAACAACTACATCTTGGTTCCCAATGGATACAATCGTTTATGGTTCACCAACTGGTGAAGGATATGACGAATGGCTTACTTGGACTGAATCAACTGATACACCTACATCTACTTCAATTGACTTAGTTCTTGATGAAGATTATGCTGTTACTGACATCGCAACTATCAAAGTATTTGATGTAGCTGATGGATTTACTGAAGTAACTGCTGATTTCACTATTAGTTCATTTGTTGCGAATGTTGTTACTATTGATGGATTATTACCTGGTGGAAACTACTTAGTAGAATTTACAATGACTGACGATAACTGGGATACATTCAGAATTAAAAACCCTAACATCGTTTCTGATGACGCTGCTGTAGTATTAGAAGATGATGCTGCAATGATTATGGTTGAAATTAACGAAGATGATGTTGCTAGAACAATTACAGATGCTGGTTTATATATCTGGACTGCAGTTTATTATAGTGGAGACAATCCTGATACTAAAGACGATCCTCTAACACTTACTGTAGACGAAAATGTTGTTGAAGACGGATATCTCTTAATGGAATATATTGAAGTTGTTGAGGGAGCTTATACTCTTTACGGACTAATTGATATGGTTGGAGACGATCCTGATACTACTGCTGTTGAAACTGATGCTGATTACCAAGTATACGGCGCAATTGCTAAAACTGGTTTCAGTTATCAAATGGGAGTAATGGACGCTGACAACCCTGCTACAGAAGCTATTGAAACTGACTGGGCTGGTACTATTACAGTTACTGGACCTATGTTTGTATTCTCTGCAGATTCTACATGGGCTTACATAAGTGGATTAGCTGAAGGCGAATCTTACGCAGTAAAATATGTATTCTCTGACGCATTTAAAGATATGGTTGAATTTGACGGACCTGCTCCTGTTGTTGAAGAAGCTGCTGAATAATTACCATTTCACAACAAAATATAATTGTATAAAAATACAATAATATAACTAGATAACTTTGCAGACCATCTGACTAGCGTTAGATGGTTTGCTTGTTGTCTAAATGTTTTATTTGAAATTCAAACAAATAAATTAGAATTTATTTTATTAAGTATCTACTAACTGGGAATTAGTAAATATCTTAATATCATAAACTAAAAGTAATAGGCAAAAAAAGATTCAAAGAATTTTAGTAAAAAAAGTTTTATAACATGTTTTTAGTGAATTACTATTAATTTTGAAATTAAACTCTATGTAAGTAGTAGGATGAACAAAACTATTGCATAGTTATTTTTTTAATATTGTTCAATCTATTATTAGAAATATATAGAGGTTTATATAAATTTATTACAGAAAGGAGATAATGTTAATATTTAACAATATTGACATTTGACATACAAATGGGTAAATACATTGCTATAAGAGTTGTTTGGGTATTTCTTGTACTTGGAATTATTTTGACATTAAATTATACTTTAATCAAAATTGCGCCAGATTATCCGCCTACAACAGAAGAAGCAAAAGAAATTTATTACGCACGTCAAGTTAGTGATGGTTACATGACGGAAAGAGTAGAAAGAAACGAATATGTTGTTATTTCTATGGGTAACCAAGAATTTGAAATCCCAACAAACGCATATTATGAAGATGAGGATGGTAGATATAGGATTTATGAACCAATATCAGTTGCTCTTCAATATTTTAGATGGATTACAAATATAATTACAGACTGGGATTGGGGTGTATCCACTAGGATAGCCGTTAATCAACCTGCTTTTGGTGTGCTTAGTCAAAGAATGGGGATTACATTAAAGCTTAATTTAATTGCTTTATTCTTCTACATTCCAATTGGTTTCTTATTTGGTATTATTGCTGCCCTTAAGAAAAATACCTGGATTGATAATGTAATATCATTTTCAGTTATGATTTTTATTTCAGTTCCTAGTTTCGTTTTAATGACTTTGTTATTAATGTTTTTAGGATATCAATGGGGATGGGTTCCTACTCAGTTCCCGGCCGCCGACCTAGAAGGGTCGATACAGTTTATCGGTCTAATATTACCAGTATTAGGTCTTTCATTCGGTGCAATTGCCGGCCTTACAAGAACAACAAGAGCGGAATTAACAGAGGTTTTAACTTCTGAATTCCTATTATTAGCTAGAACTAAAGGCCTAACAAAAACTCAAGCAGTTTTAAGACATGCTATGAGAAATTCATTAGTACCTCTCGTTCCTGGAATCATCGGTTCATTTGTAGGCTTACTTAGTGGTTCAGTTATTATTGAACGAATCTATAGTATACCTGGTACAGGTAGAGTATACCTGAGAGCTATGACAGAAGGACAATATGACTACAATGTTATTCTAGTATCAACTGCATTCTATACAACAATCGGTTTATTTGCAGTATTGTTAGTAGACTTATCATATGGTCTAGTTGACCCTAGAATTAGAATGGGGGCGAAAAAATAATGGCAAATAAAAATGACATTAAAGAAGAACGTATTGAACAAGACCAATTTTCATTCGTCCAAAAAGAAGAACGTATTTTTGATAAAAAATTTGATACAAAACCTATTGGATATTTTAAAGATGCAATGATACGTTTCTCTAAGAATAAAGGGAATGTTGTTGCTTCAATTATCTTAGCTATAATTGTATTGTGTTCAGTTTTCGTTCCAATTTTAAGCCCTAAAAACGCTGAAACATTAGAAGAAAGAGTATCTTTCTTACCACCACGTATTCCTTTATTAGAAAAAATAGGAATAGCAACAGGTTATAAAAATTTAATCGACCAACAAGTAGATATGGATACAATTGACCCTGAAACAGGGCTTGGATTACCTGCTACTATTGATTCGCAATACCTAATTATGGATTCACTAACTAATTACTGGGTAGAGTGTACTGATTCAGATGATTTATGTATTGGTGGACAAAATGTAATGAGGTTAGAATCAGGCAGTACTGCAGTTGCTATTGATACAGAAATGAAGACATTTATGCCATCATTAGATAGTACAATTACAATTGTTGTAGATGAACTTACTGGTGAAAATTCAGCTCTTAACATATTAATGATTGATGGATTTGGCCCTTATATAACAGTTTATACTATAACTGAAGCTGGTACATACACTATAAATCCATTTGATACATTAACTTCATTTTTTTCTTATACTGGAATTAGATTAGAATTTACATCTGATGATGCCACAAATACTGTCTCTTTAGAGAGCATTCAAGTTGATGATACATCTCAAGGAACACCAATCATGTTCTATGATGGTTATAAGTTATCACAATTAGCATTGGTTTCAGGTGTAGATCTTGATGAAGATGGTGAACAAGATTATTCTGGTTATTGGGGTCGTTCAAAAGGACAAAGACTTATGTCTTCTTTTGACTACGATGCTTATGCTGAAGCGTTTGGTGAAAAATTAGAGAATGTTTTTAGTAAAGATGAATATGACCAAATTCTAATTGATTACGCTGACGTATGTGTTATGTCTCCTGATCCTAGTAATCCTAATGGGTGGCTGTTTGATGAAGGATGTCCAGTTGTTAGAGTTATCAACAAAACAGAAACTGTTTGGGTTGATAAAAATAAAGATGGAATAAGAACAGTAGACGAAGAATATTATAATTATAAAGTAGTATTAGATTATGCTTTATATAAAGGATATGACGACATTCCTTATTATGTTTTTGGAACAACGTCACAAGGTAAAGATTTATTTAAAATGATTTGGATTGGTGCTAGAACATCACTAATCTTAGGTCTTATTGTTTCAGCTATTAATATTTCAGTAGGTATCTTATTTGGTGCTATATCTGGCTATTATGGAGGAACAGTCGATTTAATCATGCAACGTTTCTCAGAAATTATTGGCCGAATACCTTGGCTTGTATCACTGAGTATCTTTACCGCTTTGGTAGGACCGGGTCAGACAACTCTGATTCTGGTGTTAATTATTAATGGTTGGATTGGTATCGCTTCGATTACCAGAACCCAATTCTATAGATATAAAGGTCGTGAATATGTATTAGCATCAAGAACTTTAGGTGCTAAGGACGGAAGACTTATCTTTAGGCATATTTTACCAAATGGTATTGGTACAATTATTACATCAGCTATTTTATCTATTCCTTATGTAATATTTACAGAATCAACATTATCTTACTTAGGATTTGGTATTGGTCATGGTCAATCATTGACAATATTCGGATTTGAGTTAACAGGAGCTTCAATTGGAGTTCTATTGAATGATGGTAGAAATAAAATGAGAACTGAACCATACTTAACATTATGGCCAGCAATTATTATTTCAATCCTAATGATTACATTTAATATGTTTGGTAACGCACTTCGTGATGCCTTCAATCCTGCATTAAGGGGGTCTGAATAATGAGTAAGGAAAAAAATACAATATTAAAAGTTGATAACTTAACAGTTTCATTCCGTACTAATCAAGGTATGGTTAGAGCTGTTAGAGGAGTAACATTTGATTTAGAAAAAGGTGAAACATTAGCTATCGTTGGTGAATCAGGTTCAGGTAAATCTGTATCATCAAGAACTATAATGGGAATTTTAGCACCTAATGGTGTTATTGATGATGGAAGAATCATGTATGAAGGTCAAGATTTAACTACAGTTGATGAAGATCATTTCCATGAATTACGTGGTAATAAAATTGGTATGATTTTCCAAGATCCAATGTCAAGTTTGAATCCTATTATGAGAATTGGTCGCCAAATTACTGAAGGTATGTTACTTAATGGTAAGAGATATAAAAACAGACAAAAAAACTTATATGCACCGGATAGAAATGTATATAAAGAAATATTACACAATATAAAACAATTAAAATTAGGAAAAAAAGGTGCTTTGAAAAAAATTAAAGATGGTACATCAACAGAAACTGCTCAAGTAGTTAATGTTGAATATAATAGTCAAATTGCTGAAAAAGCTAAATTAATAAAACCAGCAAAAACTAAATATCATGCATCGAAAAAAGCAGCTGCTAAGACAGTTAAGGAAGAATTTATAACTGAAAAAGCTAGAATTAATTCTGAAATTGCTAATCTTAATAAAGAATCTTTAGGTAAAAAATACAGAGGAAAAGTAGGAGAACTTAAGGAAGAATTTAGAAGATATATAAAAGTTACAAAAAAAGAAGCATATGAAAGAGCAATCAAGATTATGTATGAAGTAGGAATACCACAACCTGAAAGAAGATTCAAACAATATCCTTTCCAATTTTCTGGTGGTATGAGACAAAGAATCGTTATCGCAATTGCTTTAACAGCAAGTCCAGAAGTTCTAATTTGTGATGAACCTACAACTGCTCTTGATGTTACAATACAAGCACAAATCCTTGAGTTAATTAATGACTTAAGAGTTGAAAGAAATTTATCAGTTATCTTTATTACACATGATTTAGGTGTTGTTGCAAATATGGCAGATAGAATTGGTGTTATGTATGCTGGTAAAATTGTTGAAATTGGAACTGCGGAGGATATATTCTATAATCCAATGCATCCATATACATGGGCTTTATTAAGTTCTATGCCTGACTTAGATTCAAAAGACAGATTGGTTGCTATTCAAGGAACACCACCGAACATGTTATTTCCTCCTAAAGGGGATGCATTCGCTGACCGTAATCAATATGCTATGAAAATCGACTTTGAGAGAGAACCTCCAATGTTTAAGATTAGTGAAACACATAGTGCAGCTACATGGTTATTACATCCTGATGCACCAAAAGTAGAAATGCCTAAAACAATTAAAGAAAGAATTGATAGAATGTTAAAACAATCTGAGGAGGCTGAATAATGGCAAATCAAGAAAAAAGAACTCCTGTATTGAGTGTTAGACATTTAAAACAATATTTTGTTTCAGGACGTGGAAAAAACAGATTAGTGGTAAAAGCTGTAGATGATGTCAGTTTTGATATTTTTCAAGGCGAAGTATTTGGTTTAGTTGGAGAATCTGGATGTGGAAAAACTACAACTGGTAGAACAATTATTAAACTATATGAACCTACTGATGGTGAAGTGTTCTTCTTAGGACAATTAATATCAGCTGGTATTAAAGGTAATAAAGATGCTATCAGATTTAAAAAAGTAGAAACATCTTCTAAGATTAAAGAGTTAAGACTTTCTATGAAAGCTGAACTAGAAAATACACCTGAGAAATCTGATGAAATTAAATCAAGCTACAATGGGCAGATTACTACTTTGAGAAAAGCTAAATCTGAATTCATTGAAGAAAACAGAATAGACATGCATAGAAGAAAACAAACTTTCGAAGTTGACTATGATTTAATGAGGAATATGCAGATGATTTTCCAAGATCCGATTGCTTCCCTTGACCCTCGTATGACGGTTAAAGAAATTGTTGCAGAAGGTTTAAGGATATCTGGAGAAAGAAGAGATTCTTATATTAATGAAAAAGTTAATGAAGTATTAAAAACTGTAGGGTTGTTACCTGAACATGCTAGCCGTTATCCACATGAATTTAGTGGTGGCCAAAGACAAAGAATTGGTATTGCGAGAGCATTAATTGTAGCTCCAAAATTTATCATCGCTGATGAACCAGTTTCTGCTTTGGATGTTTCAATTCAAGCACAAGTAATTAACCTATTAAATGATTTACGTAAAAACTTAGGAATAACAATAATGTTTATTGCTCATGACCTTTCTGTTATTAAGTATTTTAGTGACAGAATTGCTGTAATGTATTATGGTAATTTAGTTGAAATTACTGGTGCTAAAGAATTATTTTTGAACCCATTACATCCTTATACAAGGTCATTACTGTCAGCAGTGCCATTACCTGACCCAAGATACGAAAAGAAACGTAAGAGAATGGTTTATAGGCCAGCAGAAGAACATGATTACTCAGTTGACAAGCCAAAACTTCATGAAATCAAAGAAGGACACTTTGTTTATGCTAATGAAAAAGAAATTGCAGAGTATAGAAAAGTCTTGAAATAATGTTTAAACGATTTCTAATTAATTTGGTTCTCTCAGGATTAATGTTTCTTATATTAATATATGCAAGATTCATGGGAGACTACTCAACAATAAATGTTCTAAATGGCTTATTTGTGGTAGGGATTTTAATGTTCTCAGTTGGTATATTAACAATTACCAAAGCAGGGAATGCATTTCGCGGAATTGGATTTGTTTTTAAAAAAATGTTTTCCAAGAAATATACTAGCACTTCATATTATGAATATTTACAAACGCTAGATAATGATAAGAAAGAAAAGCCTACGGGTTGGCCTGCATTATTAGTTGGAATTATATATTTAGCTTTATCAATAATATTTTCAGTTATTGAGTATTTATAAAATATAAAAATACCGAAGAAATTCGGTATTTTTTTATATATATTTCATGATCAAAATATTAATATACGACATGCAGTAAACAAAAACATTGTCGACAATGAAAAAAATATTCACTTAACTATTTACGATAAATAACATATGTGTTATAGTATTACTATCCGTGATAGCAACATAAAACCAAAAAAGCCCAATTACTGGGCCTTTGTATTTATATATTTTGGGTGTAATTTATATATTATTATATTTATGAAAATTTTATCTTAATTACAACTGACACGACATCCACTTTTAGAAATTAGCTAAATGATTTTGTGGAATAAATTCAGGTTCACCAGAATCTTCAAAGTCAAAACTAATATTCAAATTAGGTAAACGTAGAATTAAATTTTCATCTCCGCCAATAGGTTGGTTACCTAAAGTAAGTATATATTCAGGTTCACCAGAATCTTCAAAATCTAAAGTAAGAATGTATTCAGGTTCACCAGAATCTTCAAAGTCTAAAGTTAAAATATATTCAGGTTCACCAGAATCTTCAAAATCTAAAGTAAGAATGTATTCAGGTTCACCAGAATCTTCAAAGTCTAAAGTTAAAATATATTCAGGTTCACCAGAATCTTCAAAGTCTAAAGTTAAAATATATTCAGGTTCACCAGAATCTTCAAAATCTAAAGTTAAAATATATTCAGGTTCACCAGAATCTTCAAAATCTAAAGTTAAAATATATTCAGGTTCACCAGAATCTTCAAAATCTAAAGTAAGTATATATTCAGGTTCACCAGAGTCTTCAAAATCAAGTAACTTTATATTATTACTATTAACATTAAAATCACAAACACTAACACTTAAAAATCCAAATCCAAATAACATTACTACTAACAAAATCAATTTTTTCATTTTCTTTCACCTCGTCTTCTATGGTACATTAAATGAAAAAAAATATACAGCGCATATATGTCGCATTTAGAGGAAACTATTATGAATTCCATGGAGCTTAGTAACTATTTAGAAAAAATACGTTTTGGTCGAAATGTCTCTCAGGAAGAATTTGTTTCTGGTATTGTTTCTATTCGTCAATATCAAAGATACAAAAATGGTGATAGTGTTATCCCATATGAAAAGATAGATCAGTTTGCTGAAAAGTTAGGAATTAGCACTAAAAAACTACTTGCAGAGTTCGAACATGAAAAAGGAATGCAGTATACAAAAATTAATCAATTCTACAACGCAGTTGCTAATAATGATTACAAAAATGCTCTAAATTTAAAGAAAGATTTGGACGGTGATCTAATCATCTCCGAAGAAGGAAGACGATATTTTGAGCATGCAAATATAGTTTTTAAATACTACTCAAGAGAGTTCACTCTTGAGGAAGTTATTAATAAAGTATCGGATCTTATTAACTATCCTGAAATCTTAAAACAACAGTACTATACTGACGTTGAAGTCTTAATTCTTAGCTTTCTACTGAGCGTATTTACGGGAAAACAGCAAGAAATGCTATTAAACAAGCTTAATACTCTTTTTGAGAGCACTGAAAGTATTATGACTGGGGATAGTGAGTACATATATACTTTAATACTAATGAGAATTGCGAAAACATTTGGTATTAAAAGAGACTATCCAAGAGTCATCTATTATTGTGAACTTGGAATAGAAAGAGGGATACAGCATAAGCAATATTATCTTTGGGAATATTTTTTCTATTACAAGTCATTAGCTCATTATGCTCTTGGTCAAAAAGAAGCTTTTGATGATTCACTACTTAGATGTTTTAATGTTTTAAATATGGAAGGGAATCATGCAAAGATAGAAAAATTTACAGCTCTTATTGAAAAAGATTTTAGTATTAATTATAAAAAATATGTTATTAGCTTAATAGACAATTAAAGTTATATTGTAATAAAAATATGTAAAAATAGCGAGGCCATACGCTATTTTTTTTTGGTTATTTTAAAAAACATTTAATTTTGAATAAAAAAACGACATAACGTGTCGTATGAAAACGAAATTGTTTTTATCACAAAAAGTAAACACGACACATATGCACTGTAAAAGTATACATGTAATGTTGTATAATGTATGTATGAACGACAAATATTGTCGTATAATAAGCGGAAAGGAGCTATATTATGAATATTCAATACATGTTGTCAGGTCTATTTAATTTGTTCAAAATAAATCTACACACAAATGAATTAGCAACTAGAATTTTCTATTTTTGGTTTGATTTCGATGTTTTGAAATTAGGTACAGTACTTATAGTTGTTTTAATAGTAATTATGTTAATGGTTTATCAATATCAAAACAGAATTGAATATACAGTAATAACTCCTAGTATTTATGGAACAATAAGTTATATAAATAAATCTATAGAGAATCAACGTATTTACAAAATAAGTGAAAGTGGGCTTAAACAAAAGGGCAATAAATACGTATATGGTTCAAATAAAGAAAGAGAAGATCAAATTGATCATGAGATAATTTTTATGGTCGATTCTAATGGTTATTTACTTTATGTTAATGATAACGCATTAAAATTCTTTAAAAGTAATAAGGATAGTATACTAGGAAAATCAATATTTAGTCTTTATAACAATCTTGAAGTTAACGATTCAGATTGGTTTAACAAAGCACTTAGTGAGTATAAATCACATAATATAATCAAGTGTACTTTTGAAGGTGAAGAAAAACTTGTTCTAGTGAACTATCACGCTAATCTTGGTACAAGTGGTAATGTTGAATCAATTATAGCAACAGGAAATGATGTTACATCTTTTGTGAAATCTGATGTAGTAAAAAACTTTTATCAAAATCAAGACTGTTTAACTGGTATCATGAATCAATACGGAATAATTAAAAAATTAAAGCAAAAGAAAGATTTAAAATCAGCAGTTTCATTCTTTATTGAAGTAATGCATTTTACGCAAATAGTTAATTACTATGGACACATTGTTGTAAATCAGTTATTAAATCAAATAGTAACAGAACTTAAGAGCATCGCCTCTGATAACTGTTTAGTTTCTAGATACAATGAATGTAAGTTTGTAATAATTTTTTTAAATGATAAAAGTGACGAGTTACTAATAAATAAGTATAAAGAGAAAATAAACTCTTTCTTATATAGTTCTTATAAAATAAGCAATCTTGATCTTCAAGTAGATAAGCGTGCTGGATATGCAGTATATCCATTAGATACGGAGAATATCGAAGAGATAGTATCATTATCCAGCATCGCATTAAAAGATGCATTAACAAGAAACTCATCAGAGATAACTAGGTATAAAAAAGACATGATGGAAAGCTTAAAATATAATCTTGAGCTAGCTAATAAATTAAAAATAGCTTTAGATGAAGAGAAGATTCAAGTCTTTTTTCAAAAAGCAATTGACTGTACCAACAATAAAACGTACGTAATAGAAGAATTGTCACGATGGAATGATGAGGACTTAGGATACATATCTCCGCTTGACTTCTTCAGAATTGCAAAAGAAACTAATCAGTTAGACAGATTAGACCGGTATATGGTAAAAAAGTCACTTGAAAGTTTTAAAATATTAAAAGATACAGTTGGTACTGATAACGCAAAATTAACGGTTAATCTATCACCAAACACATTATTAAATATAGAATTCTTTGAGTATTTTGACCAAGTAGTAAAGTCTACGGGTTTAGAACCAAAAGAAATATATATAGAAATTTCAGAAGGTACATTTGTAAATAAATTAGATTTATGTATTTCTAGAATAGACTTGTACAAGAATCATGGGTATTTAATTGCCTTGGATGATTTTGGAATTGAGTATTCGTCTCTAGCAATATTAGAAAAAGTAAATTTTGATATTATAAAATTAGACGCTCATTTTGTTAGAAACATTTCAAATATTAGTAATCAAGAGATAATCAAGATGATTAGAAGAATTACTGATATAACAGAAAAAGAAATGATTGCTGAAGGTGTTGAGACAAAAGAACAAAGTGAAAAGCTTAGAGAATTAGGTTGTTTAATTCAACAAGGCTTTTATCTTCATAAGCCTGAGGACTTGCTTCAATCATAATTAATTTTATATAATTTCTTGTAAAAACACTCTAAATATTTAGAGTGTTTTTTTTAAAACTCTTTGGTTCAAAAAAAGTATTTTGTGTTATAATATAGATGGTTATGAATATAGATAAGTATCTATAGAAGGAGATTGATATGAATCTTACAAAATTATTTAAAATATTTTCTGATGAAACAAGAGTAGAAGTTGTTAAACATTTGTCTAATGGACAATGTTGTACATGTCAATTTGAAAAGGAAATAAATGTATCACAACCCACTTTAGCATATCATTTAAAGATGATTAAAGAGACTGGTTTGGCTACAACTGAAAAAGTTGGTACTTGGAAAAAGTATCACATAGATAATGACATTCTAGATGAAATGATTAAATTTTTAGAGGAATTAAAAGTGCCTGAAGGAGAAAAATGTAAATGCTAAGTAAAATTTTCACATGGATAAATGACATATTTCTTAAGATGACATGGTTACAGGATTTAGTAAATGGATTGTTAACAAAAGTTTTTAATCTTGATACCAATTCTCTAATATTTGATAGTTTATCTTTCTTTATATTTGATGTTATAAAAATATTTATTCTATTATCTATATTAATATACTTGTCATCGTATGTACAAACATACTTTACAGTTGAGAGAACAAGAAAAATTTTAAGTAAATTTAAAGGGTTAGGTGCAAACACGGTAGGAGCCCTATTGGGTACTATAACTCCATTTTGTTCTTGTTCATCTATTCCAATATTTATTGGATTTACTAAGGCTGGATTACCAATAGGAGTTACATTTTCGTTTTTAATTTCTTCCCCGTTAGTTGATTTAGCTTCGGTTGTTTTACTGGCTAGTATATTTGGATGGAAAGTAGCTATAGTCTATGTTATTGTTGGAATAATATTAGCTGTTATTGGTGGAAGCCTTATTTCTATATTTAAAATGGAAAACTATGTTGCAGATTTCTTAAAAGAGAAATCTGATATGGTAGATGGAGAAGATATTTATTCTACTAAAAAAGCAAAAAGAAAATATGCAATTGACCAGGTTAAAGAGATCATTGTAAGAGTATGGAAATACGTATTAATAGGAGTGGCAATAGGCGCGATAATACACGGTTATATTCCAGCAACATTTATTCAAAAAATATTAGGCGCAGATAGATGGTATTCGGTATTTGTAGGAGTATTTGCGGGTATACCTATGTATGCTGATATATTCGGTACACTTCCAATCGCAGAAGCACTAGTGCTAAAGGGAGTAGGATTAGGAACGGTTTTAGCATTTATGATGGCTGTTACTACTCTAAGTATTCCATCACTAATATTGTTAAAAAGAGTTGTTAAGAATCGTTTGTTAATCACATTTATAACAATAGTAACTGTAGGAATCATTTTAATTGGATACATATTTAATTATTTAATAATAATATAGGAGGAATTATAAAATGTTAATAAAAGTTTTAGGTTCAGGGTGCAAGAAGTGTAAAAAGTTGTATCAAAATGTTGTCCTGGCTACGAATGAATTGGGAATTGAAGCGGAAGTTGTAAAAGAAACAAACTTTGAAGAAATCGCAAAATACAATGTGATGCAAACACCTGCTTTAGTTGTAAATGAAGTGGTAGTAGGGTATGGAAAAGTACTTACTAAAGAAGAAATAAAAGAATTATTATAATATTTTAAAAATGGTACCTAATTAGGTACCTTTCTTATGAATGTCTATTGACACTTTTTCATTTTTTTGCTAGTATATTTCTAGAAAATAGATTTTTTGGAGGATATTGTGGTTAACATTAATTATGATGAAGTGCGTGAAGAATTAAAAAGAAAGAATCTTTATGATATTCAGAAGGAATTAACTACAAATCGAAAAGCTAGAACATCTATTATGTCATTACTTATTGCAGCTTTAGTATTAACATTGATTTATGGTATGTTAGAAGATCCATTAGTTTATACATTAAGTAATATTGGAAATTTTTTTACTCATAGATTTGTGTTTATCTTTTGGTCTATTCTTGCAGGTATTTCAATAGAATTTGCTGTAATAATCTTATTTAAATTAGAAAAATACAAAACAAAATATGGTTACCTATTTATAGGGCTATCAGCTTTTTTCTTAGTGCTTACGGGGATATTACCAGCGTTAAAAGAAGAATTTCCTTTTCTACATATTCTTCACACTATTACAAGTGGGTTACACGCTCTATTTTTATTTCTAGCATTAGTACCTTTTTCAAGGTGGGTGTCGAAAGAAAATCCTAGATTGAGAATATTTATATATATCTGGACTGCTGTAATATATATAGGCTCAATATTAATGCTGATAATGTTTCAACACAGTGCTATGTTTGAACTTTGGTTTTTTGTAACAAATATTCTATATTTACTTTACTTATGTCTAGTATTATTTGAAGAAGCGATTTTAAAGAAAAGTGTAAAACTTTTGATGAATGAAGAAAATCTTAATCTAGCAATAGAAAAAATCTTTGTTAATTTGGATAAAGAATCAAAAAGACAAGATGAACTAAAAGCAAAAGTAAAAACGAAAGTTTAAGATAAAACTTAGGCTTTGCCTTTTTTGGCTAAAAATAGATATTTTAATAAAAAAGGAGAGGGGAAATTACTAATGAAGTATTTATTAAAAATATTTGAAGTTTTAATCTATTTAGTAGGAATATTTCTTATTGTGATGTCTCTTGACTGTTTTGGGAATGATGAACTTGGAAATAGGTTAACTCAAGCGGGTTGTTTTGTAATATCTATGACCCCAGGAGTAATTATAATGTTTTTAAATTACATTTTGAGAAAAAAACATTTAATACTAGGAATCATGCTTATTATTGTTTCGATGGGATTCTTTATTCTATTTGATATGTATGAAAATCTAATCGAATCATTGCCTGTAATCATCATAGTATTTTTGCCAACCTTAGCCGCCGGAATAATATTTGTAATTGATAGTCAAAATAAAAATAAGATTGTATAATGAAAAGTTTGTAATTGGGCCTATATTCTGGTAAAATTGTATATACAAGTTGGAGGCTTCTATGTTAAAAAAAGTAGATAATAAAAAAGACTTAAAGAGGTTTATATATTATGTGAAGGATTTATACAAAGATAATCCACATTATATTTATCCTCTTTTTTATGTTTTATATAAAGAACTATCTAAAGAAGTGCTCAAAGAAAAAAACTATACTGCCTTATTGTCTTTAGATAAGGAGGGAAGCATTCAAGGAAGATTACTTTATAGATTTGAGATTAATGTTAAAGAAGGTAGAAAATCTTGTTACTTTTCATACTTTGATGCCATAGATTCTCCTATAGTAACAAAGGAATTATTTGGTTTTATGGAAGATGATATGATTAAGAATGGAGTTAAACATTCTGAAGGTAGTTTTACACCGTATGATCCTGATAATAGAAGAGGTGTGTTAATAAATAGTTTTGACCAAGATCCAGTAATATTCACTTCTTATAATATGAAGTATATACCTGTTCTTTTAGAAAACTATGGGTATATTAAAAAAATTGATTCGTTCTGTGTAGTACCAAAAATTAATGATAAAACAATTAGAAGACTAAAGACCTTGGGTAATTACTTTGAAAGAAAATTCAACATTGATGTTGATTATATTGATTTTAATAATCTCGATAAAGAAATAGATGATATACACTTAATCTTAAGTAATGCGGATAATGAACATATTTATCAAGAAATACCATCTACTGAATTAATTCGAAGTGTAGCTGAGAGCTTGAAACTATTTCTAGATAAGAGAATCATTAGAATTGCAAGAGAAAGAGAAACAGGAAAACCAATTGGTTTTTGTTTTTGTTTATTAGACTTTAATCAAGTTTTCAAAAAACTTAAAGGTAAAGTTAGACCTTTAAGAATGTTATTTTTAAAGAAAAAAATAACCAAAGTTAGAGGTATGATGCAATATGTTATTCCTGAATATCAAGGAACTGGAATGATAGGTTATATGTATAAAAAGATATTTGATGAGTTTGAAGTTATGGGAATTACTGAATTTGAAGCTGGTACAATGATGGAAGGTAATGAAAAACCTTTAGCTTCCTTTAAAAAATTTGGAGGAGACATTTCAAAAATATATCGAATTTACGGAAAGGAATTAAATGTATGATACAACATATATTACAAATAATATTAATATTCTTAATACCATATCTTATTATCCGCTTCAAAGATTTTAAGCTTACAAAAGTGTTTGGAACAATTGGTATGGCTTATTTTCTTGGCTTAATTGTAGCTGCTTTGGTTTTTGGATTAAACAAACTTGGAATTGGACTAAACTTAGATACTGATATAGGACAGATTAGTTCTTATGCTGCAATTGCCATTGGGATTCCTTTGTTACTTTTTGGATCTAATTTACACGAAGCAAAAAAACTTTCTAAAAGTGTATTGAAATCATTTTTAGCCCTAATAGTTTCCGTAGTTTTTGTAACAACAATCGTATTTCTAGTTTTTGGTAAAAATCTTTTATATGGAGATGCATTATCTGCAGCAGCTATAGGATTATATACTGGAGGAACGCCTAATTTAAATGCTATCGCAAATATTCTTATTGATGGGTCGTTTGTTGGTAAGGCGGAATTAATTACTTTAGCTAATCTTTCAGATATTATCATAGGTGCATTTTTCTATGTGTTCTTATTATTACTAGCAAAACCTTTAATTAGTAAATTTTTACCTTTTGATAAAGAAAGTAAATATCTTCGTGAAGAATCAAACATGAAAAATACTGAAAACTTCAATTTTAAAGATTTTAAGAGTTCAAAAAGACTATTCAAAGCATTTCTGATAGCGTTTGGCATGACAATTATAAGTGCTGGAGCAGGCGTATTAGTTTGGGTATTGACTGGATCTGTTCAAGGTAGATTACTCGATTATATAGTACCGCTAATGTTAATTGGTGTTACAGTATTTGGAATAATAGGATCATTTCATAAAAAAATCAGGGAGACAGAAGGAACAAATATTTTGGGACATTACTTAATTTTAGTATTCTCATTTGCTTTAGCTTCTTCAGTAGATTTTTCAAGACTAATTGGAAGTGATTTTGGAGACTTAATTCTTCTATATGGAGTTATTACTATTGGATCATTCCTAGTTCATATGGTTCTAGCAAGATTCTTAAAGATTGATAGTGATTGTATGATCGTTACAGCAACAGCTGGAATATTTGGACCAGCTTTTGTGCCGGCTATTACAAAACAAATTAACAATGATAGTTTAACTGTACCAGGATTAATATGTGGATCAATAGGATATGCTCTTGGAACTTTCTTAGGGCTTGGTCTAGGATTTTTGTTTAGTTTAGGGATGTAAGTATTTTCATCCCTTTTTATTTTGATTTGATTGATTTAAATATTGATATGAATTACAATGAGTACATAAACTTATAATTTGGAGGAGATTATGCCATATCAAAACAAGTATTTAGAATTATTAAGCAAAGATTTTCCAACTGTGCAAACAGTGAGTTCTGAACTTATTAATTTAAATGCAATACTTAACTTACCGAAAGGTACAGAAATATTCATCACTGATATTCATGGTGAATTTGATGCATTTAATCATTATCTAAAGAATGCATCAGGAATAATACGAGAAAAGATAAATTTGATTTTTCCACATCTTAATATAGAAAAGAGAAACAGATTAGCTTTCTTTATTTATTATCCAACGGACATGTTAAATAAATATCGTAATAAGTATGAGCATAAAGAGTTTAAGGCTATTACTAGAGAACAACTTTATTTAATGATTGATTTAGCTAAAAACATTGTTACAAAGTATACAAAGAGTAAAGTTAGTAAAAGCTTGCCAAAAGAATTTAAGTACATTATACAAGAGTTAATATATGAGTCGAATTCTCATGAAGATAAACAAAAATATTATAAAGCAATTATGGATGCTATTTTTGAAACTAGAAGGGAAAGTAAATTTGTAGTACAACTTAGCAGGTTTATTAGAAACTTGGCCGTTGATAAGCTTCACATTGTAGGAGATATTTTTGATAGAGGACCTAGTCCTCATTTAGTTATGGAAAAAATTCACAAGATGAAAAACGTAGATATTCAATGGGGAAATCATGATATTTCTTTCTTAGGTGCAGCTAGTGGTAGTCAAGTAATGATAGCTAATGTTATAAGAATAGCCGCTAGGTATAACAATTTAGATTGTTATGAAGATGGATATGGGATTAATCTAATTCCATTAGCAAGATTTGCAGATAAAGCTTATCATGAAGATGATTGTAATATATTTCTTCCTAAAGGGTTTGGTTCTAGATACCAAAAAGAAGAAGATTTAACGTTTGTTGCTAGAATTCATAAAGCAATAGCAATGATTCAATTTAAATTAGAACATCAACTCGTGGAAAGAAATAAGGATTTTAATCTTAGTGATAGAAGCCTGTTACATAAGATTGATTATACAAAAGGAACAATCAATATTGATGGGTGTGACTATGTATTATTAGACACTAACTTTCCAACTGTTGATCCAAAAAACCCATATACACTAACTCATGAAGAAAAAACTGTGATTGATCACTTGACTCAATTGTTTTTACATAATGAAATGTTACAAAAACATGCTAGATACTTAATGAGAAACGGTAGTATGTACCTTAAATATAACAATAATCTCTTATTTCATGCTGCAGTTCCTTTAACAGAAAATAGACAATTCATGAGACAAAGAATTGATGGTTTAATATATTATGGTAGAAACCTATTTGAAATATATGAACAAAAGATTAGACACGCTTTTTTATCTCGATATGATAAAGAAAATCCTGATAGTGATTACTTCTTAATGTTGTGGCAAGGAAGTACATCTCCTTTATTTGGTAAACAAACTATGAGGACATTTGAAAGATATTTTATTAAAGACAAAAGTGCTCATGAAGAAGCAGTTAATCCATACTATGTTTATAGAGAAGAAGAACAAGTATTAAAAATGATTTATGATGAGTTTGAACTAGATTTCAAAAAATCAAAAATAGTAAATGGACATGTTCCTTTAGATATTACAAAGGGAGATAATATTGTTTTAGCAAATAAGAGAATTTATAGTATTGATGGAGGTATGTCCAAAGAGTACTCACATAAAACGAGTATTGGTGGTTATAGCTTGATCTCCGATTCACATGCATATTTCTTGGTATCTCACGAAAGGTTCGAAACATATATGAAACTTATTGAAACTGAACAAGATATAGTTTCAATAACAAGATCTGAAGAATTAAATAGCGATAGAACATATATTTACGACACAAATAGAGGATTTGCTATGAAAAGAAGAATAAATGATTTAAGACAATTATTACAAGCTTATAGAGATGGTACGATTAAAGAAAAATTTGATATAGACGAAGACTAGAAAAAAAACTTGAAAAATAGTATCATATATATAAAGAGTAGGTACAATACATGAAAAATACAAAGAAATTAAATATTTTATTTACCTCTGACACCCATGGTTGGCTTCTACCAATTAACTATGCCGACAATTCAAAGAGTAAAAATGGTTTAGCGGTTTTAGCCAATGCAATCAAAGATTACTCAGAAGAAAATTCAATACTGATTGATTTAGGAGATACAATACAAGGAAGTACATTAATGTATTTTCATCACTTAAACCGCGAGAAATTTCCTAATCCTGCTGCTCAAATCCTAAATAAATTAAATTATGATTATTTCATACCTGGAAATCATGATTTTAACTATGGAATGGATTACCTAAATGATTTTGTTAATAAAATAAAAGCTAAAACACTATGTGCAAACATATCAGATAAAAATGGTCTTTTGTTCAAACAAGGCTATGAAATAATCAATAAAAATGGGATTAAAGTTTTAATAGTAGGGGTTACTACTAAATACATTCCTAATTGGGAAAAACCAAGTTTTATCAAAGGAATAGTTTTTAATGATCCATATGAAGAAACTAAAAAAATTGTAGAAAAGTTCCGAAGTAAAGTAGATTTGGTTGTTGTAAACTATCATGGCGGATATGAAAAAGATTTACACACTAAGGAAGAATTTGTTAAAGATACTGGTGAAAATCAAGGATTTAAGATTTTTGAGAATATTAAAGGAATAGATGTTTTATTAACTGGTCATCAACACCGAAAAATAAATGAAAAGTTTGGTAATCGTATAACAATGCAACCAAGTTGTAATGGCGCTTTCTTGGGTGTTGTTGAAGTTGAATATTTATCTGAGTCTGGTTTTGAATTAAGCTCAATAAATTCTAAGTTAATTCCAGCTTCAGATTATGAAGCAAATCAAGCGTGTATTAAAGAAATAGAAGATATAGAAAAAGCCAATCAGAAGTTTTTAGATGAAGTTATTGGTGTAGTTCCTAAAAACAACCTTACCATTAAAGATCCAGTACAAGCTAGAATCAATAAACATCCAATTGTTGATTTTATAAATTGTATTCAATTAAAAGCATCTAATGCTATGCTTTCAGCTGCATCACTTGCTAATATAGTAACAGGCTTTAGAAAAGAAATTACTGTTAGAAATGTCTTGTCTACATACGTATTTTCTAATACTTTAGTTGTGGTTGAAATGACAAGTGCTATTCTAAAAGAATATTTAGAAAAATGTGCTGAGTACTTTGTTTTAGAGGATGGTTTGATAAAAGTCAACCCTAGATTTTCATATCCTAAATTAGAACATTATAATTATGATATGATAGATGGAATTGAATATGTTATAGATGTCAAAAAAGAATTTGGAAATCGCTTAGTAAGCATCAAATACAAAAACAAAGAAATAGAGCCTAAAGACAAATTTACTATCGTACTAAATAACTATCGAGCATCTGGTGGTGGCGATTTTCTCATGTTAAAAGAGCTTCCTATTGTTAGGGAAATTCCTTTTAATGTTGCAGAACTAATCCTTGATTATATAAGAGAGAATCGTATAATAGATGTTGTTGGAATTAAAAACATTAAATTACTAACATAAAATAAAATTGGTAACCTTTAAATTTCTTAATTTTATAGCAAAAAGCACTGTATTATGCTATAATAAAGGTTAACAATTTTATTTTTTTATATATATGTAAGCGGTTTAGGAGAGTTTATGGTAGACGGTATTGTTTTAGCTGGTGGGTTTTCAAGTAGAGCCAAAACTAATAAGATGATTTTAATGTATAAAGACAAAGAATTAATATTACATACAATTGAAACTATGCATAAATTTTGCAATAGAATCATCGTAGTAACAGGACACTATCACAACGATTTAGTGCGTCTTTTAGGTGAATACACATATATAACTATTACCTATAATAAGAACTATAAATCCGGTATGTTTTCATCGATATTAAAAGGTGTAGAAAAAACTAAAAATGATTTTTTCATAATCCCTGGGGATTCACCTTTAGTAACAGAAAACACTTATAAAGAGTTAATAGCTGTTAATAAAGATATAGCAGTACCTAGTTTTAATATGAGACTAGGTCATCCAATATTTTTTAAGAAAAATTTTAAAGAAAAATTATTAAGTACAAATCTCACAAATCTTAAGGATTTTCGAAATACCTATGAATTTTACATTTTAGAAACAGATGATTCCGGTGTTCTTATAGATATTGATGATTTGAATGATTATAAGGATTTAATTAGAAAGGATTGATAAACTTGAAAGTATCCGAATATGTAAAAGCAAAAAGTTTAGATGAAGCTTATGAATTGTTAATTGAAAACAAGAAAAATTATATTATTGCTGGAGGCGCTTGGATAAAATTATCTATTAAAACAGCGGAAAAATTTATATCTTTAGAAGATTTAAATTTAGGTAAAATAGTTGTAAGTGATAGTTATATTGAAATAGGAGCTTTAACTACTTTAAGACAAATCGAAACTAATGAAGTAATTAAGAAACTATATGATGGAATATTATCTCAAGCCGTCAGTAATATTATGGGAATAAATATTAGAAACATCGCCACCCTTGGAGGCAGCGTTATGGGAAAATTCTCTTTTTCTGATATATTTCCTGTTTTAGAAGTGCTAGAAACAAAACTAGTATTTCATAAACAAGGAGAAGTGGCTTTAGTTGATTTTTTGAGTAATCCTAAATTTGATAAAGATATCTTAGTTAAAATAAGAATCAAAAATCAAAAAGGAAAAGGATTCTTTAAAAAAGTAGCTACAACACCTTTAGACTTTTCTATTTTAAATATAGCTTGTTCAAAGGCAAATAATCTAATAAAAATATCTGTAGGATCTACACCATATATAGCTAAACCATGTTTGTTAGCTATGAACTATATAAACAGCGTAAAAACTATCAATGAAGAAACAATTACTAAATGCTCGAATTATATATTAGAGGAAGTAAAATTTTCAAATAATAATAGAGGTTCAAAAGAATACAGAGAAGAATTAGCTAAAGTATATGTGGCGAGAGGAATTAAGCAGGTGATAAATTATGAAGGTTAAAATAACTGTAAACAATCAAGAAAAAATCTTTGAATGCATACCTTCTGATTATTTATTAGACACATTGAGAGCTAATAATTATGTAAGCGTTAGAAGAGGCTGTGATACTACAAGTTGTGGTGTATGTACTGTATTAATGGATGGACTACCAGTTCCTTCATGTTCAGTTCTTACAGTCAAAGCTGATGGACATCACATTACAACTGTTGAAGGCATTCAAGAAGAAGCGGAAAAAATAGGAAAATATTTTGGAGAAGAAGGCGCTGATCAATGTGGTTATTGTAATCCTTCCTTAGCTTTAACTGTTTATGCAATGAAAAAAGAATTAAAAAATCCTACTATTAAAGAAGTAAAAAAATATCTTGTTGGTAATCTTTGTAGATGTACAGGATATATATCTCAAGAAAGAGCGATTATGAAGTATTTAGGAGATAAATCATGAAAGTTGTAAATAATATTACTCATTCTGTAGATGGTTTAGGTATTCTTAAAGGACGCCCTGCTTACACAGATGATTTAGCAGATAAAAACTCTTTAATAGTTAAAGTATTAAGGTCACCTCATGCATACGCAAGAATAGTTAAGATTGATTCTAGTGTTGCTGAAAAACTGCCAGGAATAGAAATGGTATTAACTCATAAAGATTTTAGTAGAGTTCCTTTTACGAGAGCTGGTCAAGGGTATCCCGAACCATCTCCTCATGATAAATTTGTCTTAGATGAATACGTAAGATATGTAGGAGACGAAGTTTTAGCTGTTGTTGGGTCTGATTTAAGGATTTGTGAAGAAGCATTATCTTTAATTAAAGTTGAATATGAAATTTTAGAGCCTGTTTTAGATTTTGAAAAAGCAATTGATAATAAATCTATAATTCATCCTGAACCTGAGATCCATGAGATGTTTCCAATTGGTTTTGAACCTAAGAGAAATATAGCTGCTAGTTATCACATGCATATTGGTGATGTTGAAAAATCAATTAGTGAATGTGAATACGTAATAAAGGAAACATTCTTTACACAAGCGCAAGCTCATGTAATGCTAGAACCACATACCGTTAATGCTAGAATGGATTTTCAAGAGAGACTAGTCATATATAATTCAACACAAACACCATACCATATGAGAAGAATTATCTCTCAAGGGTTAGGTATTCCATTATCTAAAATTCGAGTTATCAAACCTCGTGTTGGTGGCGCATTTGGTGGTAAACAAGGAATTCATGGTGAAATGCTTGTATCTTATGTAACTTATAAGACAGGTAAACCTGCAAAAATGGTTTATACAAGAAAAGAAGTATTTGAGTCATCATATTCTAGACATCCTATGAAAATGGAAGTAACACTAGGTGCTAATAAAGCTGGTATATTAAAAGTTATTGATTTTCATTGCTTATCTGACACAGGAGCTTATGGAGAACATGCTTTAACAGTTTTCATGGTTGTTGGATCAAAAGTATTACCGTTATACAACAAAGTAGATTCTGTAAGATTCTACGGCAATATAGTTTATACAAACCATACACCAGCAGGTGCTTATAGAGGATACGGAGCTATTCAAGGTAATTTTGCTTTAGAATCAGCTGTTGATATTCTATGCCATAAAATGGGGATTGATCCTATCAAATTTCGTCAAGTAAATATGATGAAAGAAAATGAAACGTCACCAATTTTTGAAATTATGGGCGAAGGTACCGCAGGTACAGCGATGATTATGGAAACATGTAAATTAGAAGAATGTGTCGAAAAAGGTATGGAATTAATTGATTGGAAAAATAAGTATCCTAATGTAGACATGGGAGATAAGGTAAAATCAGTAGGTATGGCAATTGCTATGCAAGGTAGTGGTATTCCATATATTGATATGGGTAGTGCAACAATCAAATTAAACGATGGGGGCTTTTACAATTTATTAGTTGGAGCTACTGATATTGGTCAAGGTAGTGATACTGTTTTATCTCAAATAGCTGCCGAAGTATTAATGACTACAGTAGATAAAGTTATTATCTATTCATCAGATACAGACTTAACACCGTTTGACTGTGGTGCCTACGCATCAAGTACAACATATGTTTCAGGAAACGCTGTGTTTAAAGCGGCTAACGAAATGAAAGATGCAGTACTTAAAGAAGCAAGAAGAATTTTAAAATCAGAAGAAGTTGAATTTGATGGGATAACATTTACAAACGAAAAAGATGAAAGCATCTCTTTGGTTGATTTATCTAATCAAATCACCTATTCAGAAAAACAAAAACAATTATCAGTTACATCAAGTTATGTAGGACATAAATCTCCACCACCATTTATGGCGGGATTTATAGAAATTGATATTGATAAAGCTACGGGTGAAATTGAAATAGTTGATTATGTATCTGTAGTTGACTGTGGTACTACAATTAATCCTAAATTAGCTGAAGGGCAAGTTGATGGCGCTATAGTACAAGGATTGGGAATGGCAATGTTTGAAAATGTTCTCTATTCTAAAAAAGGCGCATTGCTATCAAATAGTCTAATGACGTATAAAATTCCGACAAGAGTTGACATCAATCATTTAACTACTGTTTTTGTAGATAGTTATGAAAAAAGTGGACCTTTCGGTGCTAAATCAGTAGGTGAAATAGGTATTGATACACCACCTGCAGCTTTAGCGAATGCTGTGTATAATGCTCTAGGTTTAAGATTTAAAACGTTACCAATTACACCAGAAAAAATATTATTAGCTTTAAAAGCAAAGGAGAGAAAATAAAATGAAAAAACAAAATATACCCGCAATAATTTTCTTTGGAGCAATCTGGGGAATAATCGAAGCTAGTGTTGGTTATTTATTACACTCTTTACCTGTATCTATATTTATTTCAGGTACAGTATTATTTCCTATAGTATCTTATATATTATATAAAGCTTACAAAGTTACGAACTCAAAAACAGCACTTTTATCAATTGGCGTTATCGCCGCAGCGATAAAAGCAGTAAATTTCTTTCTACCGTTTGGATCTCCATTCAAAATCATTAACCCTATGTTAGCGATAATTATGGAATCATTAATGGTGTTAGTAGTCATTACAATGCTTAATAAAGATAATTTAAGAAGTAAAGTAACCGGATTTGTAGTAGCTAGTATTGGTTGGAGATTATTATATTTATCATATAATGGTATTCAATACCTATCTAATGGATTCCAATCTGATTATATTCTTTCTTTCCAAGTAGCAATTCAATTCGTTTTAGTATTTGCTTTAATCAGTGCGGCTATCGGAGTAGCTATTCTGTATATTGATACAGCAATAGTTAAGAAATCAAAAATATCACTATTCAAAAAGATTAACCCAGTTATATCATTGGCAACACTTGCTATAGCTATTGCATTAACGTTACTTGCTTAAGGAGCACTAAATGAATATTTATGACGAAATATCTAAGTACAGAAAACAAAATATTACTCTAATATTAGTTACTGTAATCGCTAAAGAAGGAAGCGGCCCGGTAGAAGTGGGTAAAAAAATGATTTACCTAGAAACTGATAAAGCTTTTGGAACAGTTGGTGGTGGCGCCTTAGAATATTATGCTAGAGAAAAATGTAAGGATTTAATTAAAAATAGAGAAAATCTATTAGAAAATTATCTCTTAGATGAAGGGAAAGTTCTTCCTGATTCAAAAACATTACCTATGGTGTGCGGCGGTAAAGTAACTTTATTCTATGAATATATCGGTCCAAAGGAAACGATATATGTTTTTGGTGCTGGACATGTAGGTCAAGCGTTAGTAAATGTTTTAAAAACTATGGATTTTCACGTAACTGTTATTGATGAAAGAAAAGCGGTTATAGATAACTTTAAAAATGCTGATTGTTTAATCAATAAACCTTTTGTAAGTTACATTGAAGAAACAGGGTTAAAACAAGGTAGTTTCATTATCGTATGTACACCTAGTCATGAATATGATTATCATGTTATAAACAAAATAATAGAACTTAAGATCCAACCTAAATACTTAGGAATGTTATGTTCTCCAGAAAAACTAGATAGTTATTTGGATTCAACATATGATAAATTTGGAAAAGATATTGATTTAAGTTACTTTTATTCTCCAATAGGTTTAGATTTAGGTGGTGGAAGTCCTGAAGAAATAGCTATTTCTATTACTTCTGAAATTTTGACGATTTCTCATAACAAATTAGGTCATGCTCATATGAGGAGTGTATATTGTGGTAAAAATAATTACTGGAAAGATTAACTCAACGAAAACTACTAGAATTAAGAACCATTATTTGACACACAAAAAAGGAGATGGAATCATCTCCCAAAAAATAATGATAGATAAGAATGTATTTGGTTATAGCGCAGTGAGGTTATCAGATAATCTAGAGTTTCCATTTATGATACATGAAACTTTTTACAAAAAGGATCTTCATCAAAATGGTGATATCTTTGATAATAACATCTGCGGACAAATTGGCCCTTACATGATATATCAAAAAGGTATGAAGAAAGTAAATGCAGTCTACAAAGAATTATTTAAGAAAAAAGTTTCTCCTCTTTATTTTGATGAAATTGGTAAACTTGAAATACAAGGTAGCGGTTTTTATAAGATATTAAAAAAAGCTATAAAAAAGGATATCAACTTAATTATCACAGTAAGAGAAGACTTAATAGAAGAAATAGTTGATAAATTGAATATATCTAACTATGAAATAATAGGTGGGTGATAGTATGTATGACTTAAGTATCCTTAATGGTCGAGTCTACATAAACAATGATTACGAACAAACAAATGTCTATATTAAAGGAGAAAAAATTGTAAAGATTTCTCCCGAAATTTTCGATGCTTTAGAATCTGTAAATGTATCGGGTTCTTTAGTGCTGCCAGCATTAATTGATCCACATGTACATTTTCATCTAAATCTAGGCAAAATATATTCGAGAGATGATTTTTTATCTGGCTCTATACAAGCCGCTTTTGGTGGGATTACGACAATAATAGATTTTTTAGATCCTGTTGATAATCCTGAAGATTTAGAAAAAGCTTATTATAGAAGATTAGAAGAAGCTAATCAATCTGTAGCTGATTATTTTTTCCATGCGACAATTAAGAATCCTAAATGTGATTTAGAAGAGTTTGTTCTAAAAATGAAAGAATTAGGTATTAAATCTTTAAAATTGTTTACTACTTATTCAGATTCAGGAAGAAGAACATATGATGAAGACATCATTAAATTACTTAAATTATCTAACAAATATAACTTCTTATTATTAGCTCATATTGAAAATGATGAGTTAATTGAATTAAATGATGAGTTAACTTTTAGAGATTTGAATCGTTCTAGACCAACACTTTCAGAAACAAAGGAAGCTCTAAAACTTGCATCATACGTTAGAGAATATGGTGGCTATTTGTATATGGTTCATCTTAGTTCTGGATATACATTAAAGAAGTTAATTGAAGAATATTCAGATATCTTAAACAAAAGATTCTTTGTAGAAAGTTGTCCGCATTATTTCAATCTAACTAAAGATAAGCTTCTTGAAGACAATGGCTATTTATATACATTAGCCCCACCTCTAAGAAGTAGAGATGAAATGATTGTTTTACGAGAAAATATAGATAGTGTCTATTCTATCGGTACTGATCACTGTGCTTTCTTCGAAGAAGACAAAAACCATTTCCAATTGAAACAAATACCTTTAGGCATAGGTGGTATAGAATATTCATTTGATTTAATGTATAAACATTTTCAAGATAAGATTATCGATAAAATGTCAAAAAACATTTTTAAGCTATATAAAATAAAAGACCGCGGAGAAATAAAAAAAGGATTTTTAGCAAATCTTTTCGTTTATGACTTAATGGACAATGAAATAGATGATTTTCATGGATTAACTGATTACTCTGTATATCGAAAAATGCGTAGAAAAGGAAGAGTAATTCATACAATAAATAGAGGGAAATTCATCATTAAAAATATGAATTTTCAATATATACAAGCAAAGAAAATTTGAGGTGATAATTTGAAAGCATTGATAAACGCTAGAATATATGATTATCATGATTATTATGAGAATGCATATATTATCTATGATAAAGAAATAATAAAAATTGGATCAATGAGAGAATTCAACAAAGCCGAATACGAGTCTTGTATAGATCTTGAAAACGCACTTGTGTTACCTGGATTTATCTGTGGACATACACATCTATATTCAGCTTTTGCAAGAGGAATGTCGATACCATTTAATCCTAAAACATTTAAAGAAGTGTTAAAACAGATGTGGTGGAAACTAGACCATTTTCTTGATCTAGATATGGTATATTATTCAGCTTTGACGTATGGCTTAGAACAAATTAAAAAGGGATCAACTTGTCTTATTGACCATCACGCCGGAAATGAAATAATAGGTTCTTTGAATCAAATAAAGAAAGCATTAAATGACGATTTAAAAATGAGAAGCATATTAGCTTTTGAGACAAGTGATCGCTATGATTCTGATAAGGCAATAGAAGAAAATGTTAACTATATTAAGAATAACAAAACCGAGTTTACAAGCGGTTTATTTGGCTTGCATGCCTCTTTTACACTTTCAGATAACACTCTTAGTGAAGTAAGTAAAAACCTCGCAGGGGCTGGAATACATATTCATGTGGCCGAAAGTATCAAAGATGAAGAAGACTCAATGAAAAAATATGGAAAAACAGTTATAGAAAGACTTAATAGCTTTAATTTGATTAATGATTCCAGTATTTTAGTTCATTGTACTAATGCAAGTGAAAAAGAATTAAAGATTATTAAGAACACAAATGCATATGTAGCTATAAATACAACATCAAACATGAATAACGCAGTAGGTTTACCTAATGTGCGGTTAATGGATGAATTAGGAATTAATTTGATGGTTGGTAATGACGGATTAATCCAGTCAATGCCAATTGAGTATTTAAATGCCTATTATTCAGCACATTTAAACACAAAAAATCCAGTTGGATTATCAATTGATAGTATTAAGAAAATGATAACAAATAGTTATGATTTTGTTAATAAACAATTAAACATAAAACTAGGGAAAATAAAAAAAGGATATAAAGCTGATTTAATTGTTGTTCCTTATAGCGAGTTTACGCCACTTGACAAATCTAATATCTTTGGTCATCTATTCTTTGGGTTGTTCCCAGGTCTGTTACCACAAGATGTTATTATAAATGGTAAAACAATAATTAAGAATTATAAAGCATCAACGATATTAGAAAATAAAGCAATTGAATCAAAGAATCTAGCTAAAAAATTATGGAATAAAATTAATAAAGAAGGTAAAGATCTTGAATTTAAAGACTAGTTTTGATGAATTAGAATTCAAAATAAATTTTACCGTTTTATAACGAATAACAATCATAGAGTAGGTGAAGAAAAATGAGTGCAGAAATGAGACCGATTCCATTTAGTAAACTAATTAATTGGATGAAAACTGAATATCAAAATGAGCAATCGATTTTTGGGATTCATGTAAATAAATTTTATAAAAAT
>Ga0307992_1000129_pt1 | contig 48631 bp, 36 predicted proteins | sample EllFjometagen133_FD_203162 | JGI IMG/M metagenome (GOLD analysis project Ga0307992, IMG submission 203162) | Marine microbial communities from Ellis Fjord, Antarctic Ocean - #133 | ecosystem: Environmental > Aquatic > Marine > Unclassified | place: Southern Ocean | collected 2014-10-08
GAGCTCTGAAAGACCTGTCGGAATTTTTTTTGGATTACAATTTCCTCGTACCCAAATAATCATGTCGTCTTTTTTCATTTACTTTGTTTTTAGATTGTTAATGAACTATAAAATATTAAAAAAATCCTCTGGACTTTCCAGAGGACTCATGTATATATTATATCTTTTTATATTCAATCTATTTTTAACAGTAATTATATAATACAAACATCAACCTTCTGAATTTAAGGGATTCATTCTTATAACTATTATACTGTTGGTTGATAATTTGTCTCATAGATTTATTATCTTTCATATAGTATACGAAAAAGAAATAATAATGTTACACTATACGACTAAAAAATTTAGCATATATAGTAATATTTGTCAATACATGTGGCATTGCAGCGAAAGGTTTACACTTTTTAATTCATTTAACTTTTGCATAGGTGTTAGACCATTCATGCCCAAGCCCCTATGTTTCTTCTGGTAGTTATAGTAATGCATAAAGAGATTTAGCTTGTACTGCATACTATCCAATGATTCGCTGGGAGGGAAACCATATCTTAGAGCCTTCTGGTTCAATGTTCCATGAAATCTTTCTATCTTACCATTCTCTTCTGGGCAATAGGGAGTATTCTTTCTATGTTCAATATTATATTCTTTAAATATACATCTTAATTTATCATTGAGAAATTCTGTGCCCTGATCGGTACGTATTTTCTGAATATTGAACGGGACCCGCCTTAATACCTTTTCTACAAAATCCTTGGTATTAATAGCGTTAGCCGTTGAATAGCTCCAAACAAACGCCCACCTAGAAGCATCATCAATAATAGTATAGATAACCTTACCCTGTTTGTATCCATGGGGATACTTAGTATCCATCTGCATCTCTTTCCCTGCTATTTTATGGGCGAATAGCTGTTTCTTCCATCTTTTCTTAGTATTAACATAATACTCTGTGTAGCGAATATTCTTTCTCTTGGGAATACGATAGATAGTGGTGGGGTGGAGAGTGGTATTATATTCATGCTGTAATCTATCTGAGAGCGTTTCTACTCCATCTAGACGATATTGTTGAGCTAATTCTATGACGCATTGCTCCACTGCCTCCGGAGTACGATTATGGGCTAAATTATTATTCTTCTTTCTCGGTTGCCTAGCAATACCTGATAATCCAAATCTTTTGTATCTTAGTAGCCATTTATGTATGGTTTGCCTTGATACTGACATATCTTCTGCCACTGATACCACTGTTTGTTTCTGATTTATGATATTATTTAGCTTCTCTTGCTGTAATTGCATGTACCTGGGGTTATATATGTTCATAATAGTGGTTTTATATATAAATAATGAATATTTATTATATAAAACCACTATTAGAGGTGTAAACCCCTTTGCTGCAATGCTGACAATAATAATACTAAGAAATTCTTATTTCTAAGCCTCTAGAGACTATAATTGCCACAAAAGCCCAATAAAAATAGGCCTTTCAGCCTACTCTCAAATTTGCTCGGGGACAGGGAGTCGAACCCCGATTCCCAGGACCAAAACCTGGTGTCCTACCATTAGACGATCCCCGAATGAAACAATAAAAAAATAATAAACTATTTTTATTCAATTGTCAAAGCTTTTCTTAAACCCTAGCGTATCTTCTCACCGCTACTAAACTAGCCAAAACGTTAATACCAGCAATTATTAAGAACTCTAAACCAAATATTTTCCAAAAATTAGTCACAAAATGGCTTAAAATATTTACATTATAACCCATGAAGAAAACTTCTAAATATGGCTGCAATAATGATAAGAAAGGATAAAATGCGGCAATTACCACAATGGTACTGACTACGCTATATATTAAAGCTGAAACCACAAAAGGCATATATAGAAACTTATTAGAAGCTCCTACTAATCTCATGATAGCGATTTCTCGACGATGAGTATAAATAGCCACTCTAATTGAATTATATACCACTAACAAGCTAATAAGAATGAATATAGCGATGATTAAGAAACCAGCCTGATTAACTTTATCTGTAATACTATTTATTTTATCTAAAATAACATTATTATCCGTAAAATCTCTGGACTCAATAATTCCACTCTCTAAACCTCTTAATATAGCAATTAGATCTGGGGCCTGTTCAGTGGTAGTTGGAATAATAACTAGACTAGGAGATAAAGGATTCTTCCCTAATTCTCTCAAAGCCTGAAGAATTTCTGGATTATTTTGGTTCTTATTTCTAAAAAATTGTAGAGCTTCTTGTTTGGAAATATAATCAATCGTTTTAATTTCTGACATATCTTCAAGTTGAGCCTTTAAAGATAAAATACTATCCTCGGAAGCAGTACTCGAAAGATATAAATTAATATCTATTTTTTCTTTCACAGCCTCAACTGCATTCTGACTAATCAGCTGAGCAGTAATTAAACTATTTATCGAAAACAGGGCTAAAATTAAAATAGTCACTGTTACGATAGACAGCCAAATATTTCTACCAATATCTTGCAAACTAAATTTTAGAATTCTAAACAGTGAAATAAACATAAATTAACGTATTACATATTTACCATGAGCTTGATCACTAATAATCTTACCATCATGCATGGTAACCACTCTTTTCTTTAATTTATTAACAATCTCTCTATTATGAGTAACTAATACTACCGTAGTTCCAAAGTCATTAATCCTTAACAATAAATCAACAATCTCATTAGCATTAATAGAATCCAAGTTACCAGTTGGCTCATCAGCTAATAAAATCTTCGGTTGATGAACTAAAGATCGAGCAATAGCTGCTCGTTGTTGCTCTCCACCAGAAACTTCATGTGGATAGCGATGTTGTTTGTCTTCCAAACCGACAATTTTTAAAACACTAGGAACAATTTTTCTAATTTTTTCTGGTTTCTGATTACATACTGCTAGAGCAAAGGCTACATTTTCAAACAAAGTCTTCTTAGGTAATAATTTAAAATCTTGAAAAATTACTCCCATTTGTCTACGTAAAAATGGCACTTGAGAACGACCCAATCTAGTTATATCCCAATCCCCTACTATAATTTGTCCTTTATCGGCTCTTTCCTCTCCTGTTAAAATTTTCACTAAAGTAGTTTTACCAGTTCCAGACTGCCCAACAATAGAAACCATCTCACCCGGTTTAATATGCAAACTCACGTCGTCTAGAGCGGCGGAGTCAGGATTATATATTCTAGAAACGTTATTAAGCTTAATCATAAAATTAATTAAGGGCCACAAACTGACCATAAGTCAGCGCGTCCTTGGTGGCAAATAGACTCTCTGCTCGACTAAAAGCTCCTAGCACTACAGCAATCACTTGATCAGAGCTAATTGGCATTCTAGCCAACAAACAATACCCCGCTTCGTGTAGATAACCTGTCTTAGAAGCTGTAAATGGTAATTGATCATATCTCAACCAAGAGTTGGTGTTATAAATATAATACTTTTTGTTAGTATTAATAGTAGAAAAACTGTATTGTTTAGCACTAGCAGCTGCTGCCACTATCGGATCTTTCAAGGCTTCTCTTGTTATTATAGCATAATCAAGCACAGAGCTCACGTTCCTTGGAGATAGCCCCGTTGGCTCTACAAAAGAAGTATTATTAGCTCCCCATTCCTTAGCTTTATCGTTCATTGCTTGAATAAATTGATTTCTAGATAAGTTACTGTACCTAGCTAATGTCTCTACAGCATTATTTGCTGATCCAACCAGGGAAGAATAAACTAAATCATTAATGGTCACTTGATCTTTATCAACTAACTTGACTCTAGCCGACTCCCATTTATTTACATACTGATAATTATACTCTTCATCTTCCGCTGAGTATTCCACCACCTGGCTTAAATCATTGTTATGTTCTAAAAAGACTTTCACAGCCATTAATTTACTTAAACTAGCAATTGGTAAAATTTCAGATGAATTTTTTTCCCAAAGAATTTTTCCATCACTTTCACGAATAACTACCGCTGCTTCAGCTTCAATTTGTGGCTCCAGGAAAGCTCCCTTATCTGTTAATCCCATAACTCGGCCGGTGCTATCTACCGGTATATATAATACCTCAATCCTGACATCAATTATTCCGACTGATATCGGAGAAATAGCTTTAAAAGCTACTTTATCTAAATCTATAGCTCTCCTAGGAAAAATAGATCTATCTGGACCAAAGTCATTAATAACTACATCAACAAATTTATCATTAGCCTGATTATATACTCTAATTAATGAACCCTTAGGAAAGTCTGGCGAAGCAGCAAAATTACCACCCTTATATGCATACCAACTAGCCTCACCTTGCCCCATAATATTATTATATGAGAATACAGCTAGCTGGGCGAAAGGCAAGTGGATTAAAGAGCGGACAAACTTCTCTTCTGGAAAATCCCAGGTTGGCAGAGGTCTCCAACTTTGATAATTTTTATCAAAGAAAAAAACTTGTTTATAGCCATCATCAATCTCATCATAATTAAATTGGATATAGAAAGGCCGATCATGATCATAGGCTTCTTTATTTTGAAATTCAAATTTATAAACTTCGCTCAGTTGTTTCAAATCCCAAGGCATAACCATTTCTTCCACTCTATTTATTTCCACTAAACTAGCCTCGGATAAAATACCAGGGGTCAAAGATAATTTTAAGTTGTCATCAGCGCTAACCACTGTATAACCTTTTTCAATCGTTGGCTGATCTAAAAAAATCTGATAATTATCTTGTGCTTTAGCAGGCAAAATTGTACAAACAGAAACTAACACCAATAAAAATACTAAACTAAAAAGCTTTATTCTCATATTAATCTTTCTGCAAATAAACAGTTTGACTCGGGAAGGCCATGTCAATACCCTCTTGTTCAAATCTATCTTTAATTTGTAAATGCAATTCCTGATTTAAATCCATATATTTATTATAATCAGCAGTGCTAACAAAATATACTAATTCAAATTTAAGAGCTGAATCACCAAATTCTTTAAAATGAACTCTATCAAATCTTATGCCATTAATAGCTTCTGTGATTCCTTTTACCATAACAGGAATTTTCTTCATCTTTTCAGTGCTAGTTCCATAAATCACTCCCAATTCAATAACAATACGACGATCTGTCATCTTCTTGTAGTTATGAATCTTACGAGCAGTTAACTCTGAGTTGGACATAACAATCTCTTCCCCTCTTAAAGCTTTGATTCTAGAAGTTCTAAAACCAATCCGCTCTACAGTTCCCATAGTTTCACTATCTAAAACAATAAAATCTCCTACTTCAAATGGTTTATCAAAATAAATAGTCAGGGAAGCAAATAGATCTCCCAAAACACTCTGAACTGCTAAGGCAATGGCTATACCCCCGATTCCTAAACCAGCAATTAGCGAAGTCACGTTTATTCCTAGATTAGACAAGATTAATAGGATACCAAATGACCATAAAACTATTTTGAATAAAACCACTAATAACGGTAAAAGATTTTGTCTCTGCGTATTATTACTCTTTCCCACCCAATACTTAAGTAAAATCTGGAAAGAAATAGAAATCTGATGAAATACTACAATGATCAATAACGTATTAATGATCTGAGACAGAAATAAGCTTAAAAAGATAAACTGGACAGCAAACCATAAAGAAAAAATAAAATAAAAATTAGGACGGATAGACTTAATAATCTCTACCATCTTATCATCAGTTTTACCGCTAGTTTTTTTACTTATTTTTTCTAAACGATGCCAAACTTTATTCTTTAAAATTCGAAAAATCAAAGCTACTACCAGCAATATAACGATAGCTACTAAATATTCTTTTAAACTATTGTTTAACACCACTAAATCTAAATTAAGATTTGAAAAATTCATATGCTTAGTTAAAGAAATATCTAAACCAACGTTGAGGATTAGATAAGTTTTTATTTAAATCATTTATATTATTATTACTAAAACTATCACTCTGCCCTTCCACCTTAACAACTACCACTTCTTCACCTGGTTTTTTCATACCTAAATTAAGGCGAGCTTTTTCTTCAATAGATTGATCCGAGTCCAGGTAATCTATCATGGCTTCTAGTTCTTTATTAGAATTTTCAAAGTTTTCAATATCCTGTTGAATCTCAGCTATTTCCTTATCAATCGCCTGTCTTTGTTGCTTACTATCTATGGCTGGAAAAACTATCAATAGCAAAAAACCCAACGCTAACAAAGACCAGAGAATCTGACTTTTAAATATACGTTTAAATATATTTGATTTTTCCTTAGCATAGGGAGAACGATGCATAAAAATTAATTAACTTTATTACGAATAAAGAATAAAAATTTACTTAATTCTATCATGGCTATAGTCGCAACACTAATTGAAAAAACTATGCCCCAATCCGCCCATGATAGGGCAACAGTGGATAACATCCCCTGCAATGGAGGCCAATAAATAGCAGCCAATAACAGAACAAGACTAGATAGGGCGGCAAATGTCAAATAATGATTAGAGAACGGGTTGTTTTTCCAAATCGGTTTAGACAATGAACGCAGACTAAAGATATACAAAAGAGAATCTAAACCAACTGTTGCAAACACTAGAGTACGAATATAACTAATATCATAGGAATGTTTCAGTAAATAAAAGAACATACCAAAAATAAATAAATCTCTAATAATTCCGGCTACAAAAATAATAACCTTCATCTCTTTATTAATAATCGGTTCTTTACGAGAAATTGGTTTATTAGACATTACATCTTCTTCTTCTTTCTCAAAAGCTAAAGAAAAATTAGGCAAACCATCATTAACAATATTTACCCATAAAATCTGAGTAGGCAGAATAGCTAAAGGAGCTCCCATAATAATAGAGCCCAGAATTAAAATCACCTCAGAAAAACTATCTGAAATTAAATAAGTTATAGATTTACGGATATTAGAAAATATCACCCGACCCTGTTTAACTGCTGATACTATAACCTTAAAATTATCATCCAACAGAACAATATCAGCCGTTTCCTTGGCAATATCCGTGCCCGAACCAAGGCATACTCCAATATCAGCCGCCTTGAGGGCTGGAGAATCATTAATACCATCTCCGGTCATCGCCACCACCTCTCCTCGTGATTGCAGGGCCTTAACAATTCTTAATTTATGATGGGGGCTAACCCTAGCAAAAACATCGACTTTGGCTACTAAATCTTTCAATTTCTCATCACTAGTTTTATCCAAAATCTCCCCGGTTATCACTGAGCCTGGTTTTAATTTAAAACCAATTTCCTTAGCAATCGCTGAAGCGGTTAATTTATGATCACCAGTAATAATAATTGGTCTAATTCCAGCCTGGCGACAAATAGCAATAGTCTGGCTAGCCTCGACTCTTAGAGGATCCTTTAAAGCTAGAAAAGCCACAAATATTAAATCTTTATCTTCAGATCGTAAATCAAATTTATCAACTTTTCCAACCTGTTTCTCAGTTAATTTTTTGAAACTTACAGCTATTAATCTTAATCCCTGACTGGTTAACTCTTCATGAATTTTATTAAATTCTCTTTTCCTAGCTTCAGTTAGTTTCTCTATTTTTCCTTCATTATAATAGAAGCTAGATTTTTCTAGGACTCTTTCTGGAGCTCCTTTTTCATAAATTCTATAACCCTTACCTATTTTATGGTGCAGGGTCATCATAAACTTAGTTTCACTAGAAAATGGCGCTTCAGACACGCGCTCACAATGACAGTTAGCTTCTTCTGGATTTAAACCGGCACTAATAGCGGCAAACAATAGGGCTGTCTCAGTTGGTAAACCAATCATTTTAAAGTCTTCTAAATTAGCTTCTGGATTTTCTACTACCGCATTATTACATAATAGGCCAATTCTTAAGGCAAACTGCATGGCTAAAGCCTTAGCATTCTCTTGCTCCAACTTATTAGGTAGATCAAAATGCGTGTCACCAACAATAATCTTAGTAACTTGCATTTTTCCCTGAGTTAAAGTTCCTGTTTTATCTGTGCAGATTACTGTAGTTGAACCCAAGGTCTCAGCTGCAACTAACTTCCTAGTTAAAGCCTTCTCCTTCATGATTTGCTGCATCCCCATGATTAGAATCACGGTCACAGCTACAACTAACCCTTCTGGAATAGAAGCTACGGCCACGGCTACACCGACAATAAACATTTCAAAAAAATCTCTGCCTTGCAAAACACCAACGATAACAATCAACACCGAAATGGTAGCGGCTACTATGCCTAATAATTTAGATAATTCCTCTAGACGAAGTTGTAAAGGAGTTTTCTCTTCCTTAGTAGTCTTTACTAAATTAGAAATATTTCCAATCTCAGTATCCATAGCGGTCTTCACTACTACTGCTCTACCTGTTCCACTAGCCACCACTGTACCGGCGTAAACCATATTTTCTCTATCAGCTAAGGCTGCTCCAACTATTACTTTATCTGTTTTTTTCTGTGAAGGTACAGATTCTCCTGTTAAACTAGACTCGTTAACTTGTAAATCATGAGCTTCGAACAATCTGGCGTCAGCTGAAATCCTATTACCCGCCTCTAAAACGATAATATCTCCAACTACTAACTGTTTACTCTTTACCTGATGTTCATGTCCATCACGAATAACCAAAGCTGTATGCTCTACCATTTGTCTCAGTTTAGATAAAGCATTATTAGCCTTATTTTCCTGAAAAAATCCAATAATTGTATTTATAAAAACAGCGCCAAAAATTATTCCAGCGTCTACAAACTCTTTTAAAACAGCAGAAATCACACCAGCTGCTAAAAGTATATAAATTAAAGGACTTTTAAATTGGGCTAGAAGAGTCCTAAGTAGCCCTAACGGCTTTTCTTCTTCTAACTGATTTAAACCATCCTTTTTTAAGCGCTTTTCTACTTCTTTTCCGCTCAACCCCTTTTTAGAGGTTTTTAAATTTTTTAAAACTGTCGCACAGCTTTGACTGTGAAAATCTTTCATATTTCTAATAATTTTTATTTATTCTCTCTAATTATTATAACACAAAAATTCACTAGAAAAAACGTACTAAAAAGTAAAACCCGACTCCTAGGAGCGGGGAGTTTTATATATTTTTATCTTATATATTAAGACCTTTCCTTGGGAGTCACCCAAAAACCCATATATTTCTTAGTCATTAATCTAGTTTGAGCTTCTAAACAAGGAATAGCACCAAACAAAATGATACTGATAGGTACAAATATCCATTCTACTACCACAAAGGCTTTTTTGAAAAAACTAACTTTACCAGTTGGTTTAGGCATAATTAAACTAGCAATCACTGCAGATAACACTAATCCCACTAGGGCTAGATTCATTAATAGAGAAGTAATCATCGGTAGATTACCAGATAGAACAGTGCTATTAAAGCGATCTCCTCCTAATAGTAACGGCATCCAACCAACTACGGCGATAATCAAAGCGTTAGTAGCCCAGGAATGAAAACCATAAACTTGAATAAAAATATGATTAATCAGTAACTTTCTGTCTAATTTGGGCCAAAGTTTAATAGTATTAAAGGCCAAATACGGTATGTTTTCAGCTCCCCAAGCCCAACGTCGTTGTTGCTTGTATAGACTCTTAGCTGTACGAACAACACTTTTGTCCATAGTTACATCCATGGAAATAGGAAAATTTAATGGCTCCACCCTATAGTCTCCCTTGTAGTAAAGCAGGCAATGCCAAAAAATACGGGAATCCTCACTAACCATATTAGTAGACCAAAAACCAATATCCGCTAAGGCTTTGAAAGACATGGCATGAGAAGAATAGGTAGCTAAGCTTTCTCTTCTAATCTGTTGCATCATCTGCCAGAAAGTATTAGAAGTAGCTGCCACTCGAGCAAAAAACGGAGCCTGCCAAACATTATTATGATAAACCGGCACTGGCTGATAACTAGCCTGATGCGGATTAGGCGTAGTTAAGAATTTATAAGTCAATCTAAAAAAATAACCTGGAATAATAATAGTATCTATATCAAATACACTAACCACAATTTTCTCATAATCCCAATTTTCCTGATCTATCACTTCCTTTTTAAACCTCTTCATCGCCCAGGCCTGATTAGATCCCTTACCGGTTAATTCTCCTTCAATATCAGCTGGATGAAAAGCAATAAATAAATTCTTAAAAATGTTTCCAAACTCCTGTTGAATAATTGGGGCTCTCTTTTTAGACTCTTCGCCTGCTCTTTCTTCCAAGGCTAAAATCACAGATATTTTATCATTAGAATATCTATCGTCAGCAATCGCCTGAAGACAAGTTCTAATAATATTAACTCCCTCGTCATAGGAAGGTAAAACTACTAGATGAGAAAGATCTTCCCACTTTACTTTTTCCTTATACAAATATCTGGCTGTATCTAGACTCTTAGTTAAGTGTTCTTCACCAATAATCTTGCTATCTAACTCCAACTCACGACAATATTTTTCCCAAGGCTGTTTTTTACTCCAATTCAATTTACGATAAGCTACGACTAAATAGATTGCTAAATAAATCACCAATAGCAACCAATACACATCAAAAGCTATAATAAAAAAAGCCACCCACACTGGCTGGAAATAAGATAAGATTATTAACCCTAATAAAGTGACCCAGGACAAGAATCCTGGTACAATTTCAAAAATACGATATAATATCTTATCTTTACCGGTTAAATCGGTTGCTTTACCAACCTTTAAATAATTCATAATTAGAAAATAAACCCTCTCTTCTTCATCTCAAAAAAACACCGAGCTAGAGCCTTAACATCAAATTCTGCATCATGAGCCTCGCCAAAACCCTCATTAAATAGAGTAGTATGTAGTTCAGTCAAATTAGGCCACTTATAACCACCATGACGACCTTCAATCTTACAAACATTAACTCCATTCTTCATAGTACATACTTTCCTAACCCTATCCATATGGTTAGGCATACTATTACGCAAAAATTCTGCTCCCATAATATTTTCATCGAAAGAAAAATTATGGGCTACAGCAAATTCAGTTTTTTGAAGATGCTTAGCAAACTGCTTTAGGGCATCGCCTAGGGGTATTCCTTCCGCCATAGCCCTTTCCTGAGTAATACGGTGAATTTTAGCAACTTCTTCAGAAATTACAAATCCTTCTGGCTTAATAATAAGGTTAAAAGAACTAAGCAACTCTCCTTTCATATCATAATTTTGCCAGGCTAATTGCACTAAACGAGGCCAATTATCAAAATCGGTAATTGGGGCCTTAAAGTTTTTAGGCAATCCTGTTGTTTCAGTATCGAAAAATAAATACATAAATTAAAAAGCGCGAACTTATAAATTATTAATTAGTCCACGACTGTTTAAGACAATTTTATCTCTTGGCCCTCAGTTAAATCTTGTCCCTGGTCATTATCGTCTACTTTCTTAGTATCGGGTTTTACTGTTTTTCTAACTCTACCCTTGAAATCTACTACTGTTTGTTTTTCTAGATCTTGTAAAGATATGGTCTTAACAGCAGGAGTGTTTACAGCGGAATTATTACTGGCTTTGATATTGTCACTAAAACGATCTTTAAAAACTTGCGGACTTATTTTTTTGATTTCTTCAACCTTTAACTTTTTCCTAGAACTTAAATCGGTCTTTCTTTCGTCTTTTAGCGCTGTTAAACAATCTTTGCAATAAACTGGCCTAATTCCATCGGGTTCAAAGGGGGTCTGGGTATCAGCATTACAACGAGAACATTTAGCTTGAAATTTATCATCTTGAAAAGGCTGGCTAGCTCTAGCGGGTCTCTTGGCAGTCCTTTGAGCAGTTCCTCTTTGAGCAGCTGCCTGAACTTTGGGTTTATAAGCCGGTTTTCTTTCTTGGCCTTCCCATTGATCCTCGTGCCAAAGCATAATTTTTTCTTCTACTTCTTCTCTATTGCTAGCATAACGTTCTCGAGAATAGGCTATAACCTTATCAGTGTTATTTGTTTTCTCACTTTCCTTCAACGGCATTAAACCTCTAGCAGAAAAGGGTGAAGAGGCTACTCCATCAATCATTAATTTAAGATACATTTCATACTTTGGTAAATTAACGATATCTTCTTCGGTAAAAGTTGGAGTAAATTCTTTAACTAATTCTTCTGCGTCAGTTGCTCCCACTCTGAAAGTGATCAGGGTACCAACATTACCAAATACGGCAGCTTTAACGGTTTCATCCAGTTGCTCAATATATTGATGAGCCATTGTTAAGTTTAAACGATATTTTCTGGCTTCAGATAAAATATTAGCAAAACTTTCAGTACTAAAATTCTGAAACTCATCGATGTATAAATAAAAATCTTTTCTATCTTTTTCTAAGACATCCACTCTACTCATAGCGGCTAACTGGATTTTGGTAATCATCATGGCTCCTAATAGAGCTGAGTTATCTTCACCAATTCTACCCTTAGACAGATTCATAATTATGATTTTACCTTCATCCATAATCTCCCTAATATCAATAGAGGATTCAACCTGCCCCACAATATTTCTCATCAATGAACTAGATAAAAATTGTCCCACCTTATTCTGAATCGGAGACACTGCCTCAGAAGCAAACTTATCTGCATAACTACTAAATTCTTTCTGCCAAAAAGACTTCACCACTGGATCCTGGATATTAGCAACCACTTGCTTTCTATATACTTTGTCAGATAACATGCGCACTACTCCCAACAGAGTAGAACCTGGATAATCTAAAATTGCTAATACTGCATTTCTTAAAATATATTCTAGCCTAGGTCCCCAGGAGTCAGCCCATAATTTTTGAAATACACCAATCAAGCCTGAAGCTACTAAATGCCTCAAATGAGGCTCTACTTGCTCGACTACATTGAAAGCTATGGGATAATTAGTATCTGAAGGATTAAAATATACTACATCTTGAATTCGTTCATCAGGAATAAACTCAATAATCTTTTCTGCTAAATCACCATGGGGATCTACTATGGCTACTCCTTGACCACTTCTAATATCTGCCACAATCATATTTTCCAAAACTGTAGATTTCCCCATGCCAGTTTTTCCAATAAAATACATATGACGACGTCTATCGTCAGGCTTTATGCCAAAAGGTCTATAATTATTACGAAAATTAGTTTCCGCAAATATATTTATACTACTATTGTCCATAGACTATTTTGAGTTAATATCCTGAAAAGTCTGAAAAATACCAGCTAAAGGCTGAAATTGATCAAAAAACTCTCTTAATATTGGTGGTAAATAAATGAAACCTAAAATAATAGGAACTAAAATAATCGCCCATTTAAAAATGCTCCAAACTCGATGGTAAACTACAAATTTCTTCAAAAATTTACTGATACCTAAAATCTCTTCGTTTACCTCTATGTTGCGTTTAATTAGCTCTTCTAGAGAAGGGCTTGGTTTTGTTTCGTTTTTCATATAATTATCTCCACTGACAAATTTTGACAAATTTTTTGCCAATCTCAGTCAATTGAGTCATTTCATCGTCTGTATATGGATCTTTATCTCTAAACTTGGTATTAACTAGGTCTGTTTCAGATTTAAACTGCTGTAAATACCAAGCCCTAGAGCCTTTCAAGAACTTACCCATCTTTTCAATTTCTTTAGATCCTAACAATCCAGGCACTATAGTAGTCCTAAATTCATAATCTATTCCACTTTCTCTTATTATTTTAACACTTTTTGCAATTTTATTAAAATCTAATTTTACATTTACTACCTTATAATACTCTTCTAACGGAGCTTTAAAATCCATGGCGATATAATCTATTAACTTATCCTTAACTAATCTAGCTACCATATCAGGATTAGTACCATTAGTATCTAATTTTACTTTATAACCTACTTTTTTTATCTTTTTAATAAACTCTGGTAAATCCGCATGCAAAGTTGGTTCTCCGCCAGTGATAACTACCCCTTCCAACTTTTTTTTACGTTCTTCTAAAAAAAGAAAAAGATCACTCTCTAAAACATGAGAATAATCCTTTCCTTTATTTCGAATATCTGACTGAGGCCAGACAAGCATAGGGTTATAACAATAATGACAACGAAAATTGCAACCTTGAGTAAATATAATAGCGGATAATAATTTTGGGTAATCAATTAAACTTAATTTTTCTAAAGCGGCAATTTTCATATTGACGAATAATAACTCTGAGCAAGTAGATAAATTTTATTTATTCACCTGTCCAAACTATTGATTAACTTTATAGGTTTTGCGATCTTGATATTCGCTAACTTTTCCTTTATTATAGTTTTTTGTTGGAGTCAACCAACCAACTACGCGGCTATAAACTATACACTCTTGTCTTTGGGTTTCTTTTGGACTCATATTTTTTATAGACATTATGTCATTAATTATTTTTTAATTCTTGCCTTAACTTTTACTTTCTCCTCCTTATAACCAATTTCTTGGTCACACTTTGGACAATATTTATGCTCACCAGCTAGATAGCCGTGCTTCGGACAAATAGAGAAGGTCGGAGTAATAGTGAAATAAGGAAGTTTATAATTATAAATGATTTTTTTAACTAAAGCCTTGGTTACTTCTGGATCACTAATTCTTTCACCCAAAAAACCGTGTAACACTGTGCCTCCAGTATATTTAGTTTGCAAATCATCTTGCAAATCTAAAGCTGTAAAAATGTCATCAGTAAATCCAACCGGCAAATGAGTAGAGTTAGTATAGTAAGGCTCTGATCCCGCCTCATAGGCCTCCTGATTAGCGCAAATAATCTCTGGATATACTTCTTTATCTTTCTTAGCGAAACGATAAGTAGCTCCTTCAGCTGGAGAAGCTTCTAGATTATATAGATTATTAGTCTTATTTTGATAATCCATTAATTTCTCACGCATAAATTCTAGAATACTAATAGCAAATTTTCGTCCTTTTTCAGTAGAAATATCTTCACCTAAAAGATTAACTATAGCTTCGTTCATACCGTTAATACCAATAGTACTAAAATGATTCTGCCAATAACTCTTAAAGCGTTTTCTAATATCACTTAGATAATACTTAGAATAAGGATAAAGACCACCGTCAGTAAACTTTTCTATAATCTTTCTCTTAATTTCTAGACTTTCCTTAGCTAAGTCCATTAATTCTGCAACACGAGCTTTAAATTCTGTTTTATTTTTAGCTATATAACCAATTCTAGCTAAATTAATAGTTACCACACCTAGACTACCAGTTAAAGGATTGGCTCCAAATAGACCACCGCCTCTTTTTCTTAACTCTCTATTATCTAAACGTAGACGACAACACATACTACGAGCATCATCACGATCCATATCAGAATTAACAAAGTTAGAAAAATAAGGGATACCATATTTAGAAGTCATCTCCCACATTGGCTTTAGAGCTTTAGCATCCCAATCAAAATTCTTGTCTATATTATAAGTAGGAATTGGAAAAGAAAATACTCTACCAGTAGCATCTCCTGCAAGCATTACTTCTGAAAAAGCCTGGTTAAACATGTCCATTTCCTTTTGGAAATCTTTATATTTTTCTTTCTGTACTTCTCCTCCAATAATCACACTCTCATCACCGATCATCTTAGAAGGAGTCACATCTAAAGTAACGTTAGTAAATGGAGTCTGGAAACCAACTCTAGTTGGCACATTAACGTTAAACATAAATTCCTGTAAAGATTGTTTTACTTCTCTATAGGTAAGTTTATCATAACGGATAAACGGAGCTAAATAAGTATCGAAATTTGCAAAAGCCTGGGCTCCTGCAGCTTCGCCTTGCATGGTATAAAAAAAGTTAATAGTTTGACCCAAAGCACTACGGAAATGTTTAGGAGCTTTGCTTTGTACTTTTTCATCAACACCTCCGAAACCCCTGATTAAAAGATCTTTTAGATCCCAGCCACAACAATATGGAGCTAACAAACCTAAGTCATGAATATGGAAATCACCATTGATGTGAGCCTGACGAATATTTTCTGGATAAAGTTTATTTAACCAATAACGAGCAGAAATGGCAGAAGCTAAATAATTATTTAAACCTTGCACAGAGAAACTCATATTACTATTTTCGTTCAATCTCCAATCTAAACGATCTAAATAGTCTTCTATTAATTTCTCACCTGGAGAATTCTTCATGTCTCTCAATTGTCTATGTTGTTCACGATAAAGAATGTAAGCTTTAGCAATATCAATCTTATTACGTCTAATCAATACCTCTTCTACAGCATCTTGAATTTCTTCCACAGCTGGAATACTGTTTTTATGAAATTTTTTGCTCAACTTTTCTATGGACTCCTTAGTCAAGCTACTCACTAAACTCTTATCTTCAACGCCTACTGATTGAGCTGCCTTGGTAATCGCTTTAAAAACCTTTTCTTTTTTAAAATCTACAATTTTGCCGGAGCGTTTGTGGATTTTAGTAATTGTATCTGACATGAAAATTCAACAATTTCACTTTGAATTTTACTTACAAGCAAAACAAAATTCAAAATAAAACTTTTTTAGTTTTTAGTTTTTTTATTAACCTTCTTTTTAATTAATTTATTTAATTCTGCCCTAAACTGTTGAGCATCCTTAAAATCTTCATAAACTGAGGCGTAGCGGATATAGGCTACTTGATCAACCTTCTTTAAATTTTTCATAACCACCTGTCCAACTTCTTGAGAGGTTAATTCGCCCTTTCTCATTTTCTGAATATCTCTTTCAATACCATGAACCAACTTTTTAAATTTATCTGCAGTGATTGGTCTTTTTTCCAAGGCCTTCTTTAAACCTCGATTTATTTTCTCTCTACCATATGACTCACGACGACCATCACGCTTCACAATAACCAAATCTAGAATTTCTACTTCTTCATAGGTGGAAAAACGGAAAGCACATTTAAGACACTCTCGACGGCGGCGAATACATAAACCATCACTAGCCACTCTAGAGTCTATAACCTTGGTATCTTCAAAATAGCAAATAGGACATTTCATAAAGAAAGAGTAGCTTTAGCTATATATAGGCTAATTCCTAATAAATAACTAATAGCTACATATAGTGGCTTGTAAACTACTGAGACCACAAAATATTGTGCATCTGCCTATATAATAGCAAATCTAGAAAAGGTGGTCAAGAATATACCTTTTTACCTAATATTCAATAAAAATCAGGTTTTTATGAAAATAATCTTCTGAGTTATCCACAGATTTTTATCCTAACAAACAAAAAACGAGGCACTAGACCTCGTTCTTTTATGTAAACATTCAAATTACATCATTTTTTTTCGAATAAAAGCTGGAACACTCAATTCGTCATCTTCATTACTCTTCACTTTCTCCACTTTCTTCGATACTGGTTGTGGCTTTTCTAAGTCAGCTGGCTTTGGTTGACCATCGTCCTCTTCTTTCTCCGCTTTTTTTTCAGCATTGAATGACCAACTAGTCGCCTTGGGCTTAGCTTTCACAGATGGTGCTTCAATTTTTTCTTCATTCTTTTTAATAAAGGTATTTGGAGTATATGATCGTTCAAAACCAGTCTTCTTAATTTCCATTTGGCCATCAAAACCAGTTGCTACTACTGTTATCTTAATTTGATCTTTCAATTTATCATCAATAACAGCTCCAAAGATAATTTTAGCATCTTCATCAGCAGCCGAGGTAATAACCTTAGCAGCCTCATTAACCTCATTCATACCTAGACTAGGACCACCGGTAATTGTGAATACAACTCCACGAGCTCCTTCAATAGACATGTCTAGTAGATTAGAATTAATGGCAGCCTTAGCAGCCTCTACGGCCTTATTCTCGCCACCAGCCTGTCCAATACCCATCAACGCTGAACCGGCGTTAGCCATTACAGCTTTAACATCAGCAAAGTCAGCATTAATAATACCTGGTACAGTAATTATTTCAGCAATACCCTGTACGCCCTGTCTTAGAACATCATCGGCAATTTCAAAAGCTTCTAGTAAAGAAGCTTTCTTTTCAATAACTTGTAAAAGTTTATCATTAGAAATAGTAATAATTGTGTCTACTTTATCAGCTAGCTCAGACAATCCTCTATCAGCAATATTTTGTCTTTGACCACCTTCGAAAGCGAAGGGTTTAGTTACCACCGCTACAGTAAGGGCTCCTAGATCTCTGGCAATCTGAGCTACAGCTGGAGCAGCACCAGTTCCGGTACCACCACCTAAACCACAGGTTACAAAAACCATATCACAACCTTTCAAAGTCTCTCTAATCTCATTTTGAGACTCTTCTGCAGCCTGCTTACCTAGATCTGGATTCATTCCAGCTCCTAGGCCACGAGTTACTGCTTTACCTATATGAAGTTTTTCTTGGGCCTTATTATAATGAAGAGCCTGGACATCAGTATTAATAGCAACAAATTCTACACCTTGAATACCTTGTTCTACCATTCTATTGATTGCACTACCTCCTCCTCCACCGACTCCTACCACTTTAATCTTAGCAAAAGTCTCTACGGCTGGTTTTACTTCTCCCATAAAAATAAAAAATTAATTGATTTATTTAGTTTGAAACTAAGGGGCTATCTTCTTAAACCACCCTTTTAATTTATTCAAGCTATCATTAAGTTGTTTTTGTAAACCGCTAGCTCTAGTCTGTCCTTCATAATGACTAGCCCAACCTAAAAGTCCTAAAGCAGTAGAATATTCTGGTTGATTTACTTTATCTATTACAGTAGCTAGGTTACGATTATATCCCATAGTAGCTGGTAAACGCAAATACTTTTTAGCAGACTCAATTAATCCCTGTAACTGAGCACCTCCCCCAGTTAATACTGTGCCAACTGGTAACATGCCAGAACGTCCAATTCCCTTCAATTCTTCATCTACTTTAGAAAAAATCTCTTCTACTCTAGCATCAATAATTTCAGCAATATATTTCTTAGATACTTTACCTAGATTATCGTTAATCTCTTCCTCTTGAGCTAAAGCTTCTAAATCTACTTCTTCTTTTTTAGTAATCCCATCTGGCTCAGTAGCGCCATAATCTAATTTTACTCTCTCAGCTAAATTAATTGGGCAACGTAGGCCAATCGCAATATCTGAAGTAATATGTTCTGAACCTAACGGCAGAATAGCTGAGTGCAAAAGATTACCCTCTTCATAAACTGCCAAACTAGTAGTCGTGGCACCAAGATTAATAACAACAGCACCTAAATCTTTTTGCTTCTTACTTAGAATAGCTTCACCCACAGCAAGAGGAGACAATACTAAGTCTTCGATATCTAAACCAGTACGATATATAGCTTTAGTTAAGTTTTTTGTTTGGCTAGCCAATCCTAAAATGATTAAAGTTTCAACTTCCAAACGAATTCCGCTCATACCGATTGGATCTTTAACATCTTCTTGGTTATCTACAGTAAATTTAATCGGTATAACATGTAAAATTTCATAATTAGCTGGCACAGCTACACTACGAGCTGCTTCAATTGCTCTATCAATATCTGCTTCATTAATTTCACCATCACTCTTTCCAACTGCTACTACGCCCTTACTGCGTTCACAGCGAACGTTAGGGTCATTTACAGACACCCAGGCACTGCTTATCGGTACACCCACCAATCTCTCAGCTTTTTCAATACAAGCAGAAATAGAAGCTGTGGTGTCTTCAATACTGTTGACCACGCCCTTATTAAATCCACTAGTAGGGCTAGATACAGCCCCAATAACCTGAAGTCCCTGCTCGGGGTCCTTATTAGAACGTTGAGCTACGACCAGGCGTATTTCGCTGGAACCAATATCTAATCCAGCAATGATTTCTTCTTTCATAAATCTAAAAGTAAAGCTAGTTTTTTTAACTGCTTAGTATTATTATACAAAAAATTACTAGATAGCACAACTGTTTTTTTACGCTATAGCTGAGATAAATACCAAGTACTTAGGCTATTCCCGAAAAACAGTACGATTACAGCAGATAATGCTAAAAATACTCCCATAGGCAATTTTGAACCAATTCTTTTTTTACCCATAATCATTAAAATAATGGCTGTTACAGCTCCAATAATATAAGCTAAGAAAATAGCTGTAATAAACGAGGTGGCTAGAGGAAAAACAGCCCCCATTAACAGGCCTAACCAAATGTCTCCCTGCCCTACTCCTTTCTTCTTAGTCAAAATATACTGAAAGAAATAAAATCCTGCACCAACTAAGCTCCAAATCAAAATTTGCCAAACTGAGAACCCTAACATCACGTCTGCTACTGCTAATAACACAAAGCTGGCTATAACCAACATCACAGAAACTAGTTGCCAACGTAAATCATAAATAAAAACAACCATCATTACAGCAATAATTAACCAAGCTCTAGCTAGCCATAAATACTGTGGCTCATAGGAACTAAAAGTTAAAAAAGCAAATAAAAATAATAAAGCAGTTATTATCTCTACTAAGGGATACTGAATTGAGATAGTCTTTCGGCAATAACGACAACGCCCTCTTAAAAATAAAAAACTTAAAACTGGCACATTGTCATACCAATGAATTTTATGACGACATTTCGGACAATAGGAACGTCCACTTAAACTCTCTTGCTTATAAAGACGCCAAATTAAACAATTCAAAAAACTACCAATAATTAGACCGAAAAGCAAAACTAGGATACCCATATTTTTAAATTAATTTTTTATTACTTTTTTATATAACTGGATCAAGCGCTCTGCCTGCAAAGGATAACTATATCGATCTACAGCTAATTCCCTGGATCGCTGTCTTAGATAATCAGGTGTAGCATGTTGTAAAACTGTCCGAATACTTTGAGCTAAAGATTGGCTATTCTTATACTTAGCTAAATAACCACTTTCTCCTGACACAATTATGTCCTGAATACCACCAACGGCAAAACCAATACTGGGTACACCACAGGCCGCTGCCTCTAGAAAAGTATTTGGTAAATTATCCTCCAACGAAGGTCCTACAAAGACATCACTCGCACTATAGATCATTGGTAATTCTGCCTCATTTTTAATATTTCCTAAGAATTTAGTAGCCACCGGTAATTTCTGTCCTGGTAAGTCATCAGCGCCAAAGATTAATAATAAGATATTATCTTCAACTAAGTATTCTAAAGCTTTCTGGAGGTATTTAAAACCCTTTCTGGAGTCAGTCAGAGCTTGAGTAGCCCCATAGAGAACGACTTTTTGCTCAATATCAATACCCAGATGTCGTTTAGCCTTAATCCGGTCAATGGGTTGGTAAAAATCTGTATTAATACTATAGGCAAATTGCTGCACGGTGGCCTGACTAAATAACGAACTAGCCCTAGCTTTCTTTTCCAACCAATGGCTAGGAGCTAAAATATGCAGTGGTAACTGTGAATATACATCTAATTTCTTTTGAAAAATCTTAGCGGTGATTTTTGCCAAACATTCAACCCGGTCCTGCTCATAATGATAACCGCCGGTTAGGGGCCACATATCATGAAAAGTCCAAAAAATTGGTTTATTAAGTTTCTCTAATCTCAATAAATCTTTAATTGATAAAAAACCTCGATTAAACCAATGTAGATGTATAATGTCTGGATTCTCTTGAGCAATAATTTTGAATATTTTTCGTGGCCCTCTAAGCCAACCAGGGCTAAAGGCTAAACCTTTTTTAAAACCAATATGAAAAAATAAAGGGGCCTTATCTAATAATCTTCTGAATAAAAATCGCCTTCTATTAAACCAATTATTCTTATACAAACCAATCACGGAAGGCTCATTAGAATATTTTAAATAAACTAACATCTTAGTGTCAATTTTTCCGCGCAAAGACTCGTGCATTCTAAAAGCCGCTCGGGCTGCCCCGCCTACTGTATCAGTGGTAGATAAATGTATAACTTTTAACATATTAAAATTCTAAAATTTGAGATAATTCCAAGGCTTGATAATAGTCAGCTTGTAATTCCAAGGCTTGATTTAAGTTCTCTCGAGCCAAAACCTTTTTATCATTTTCAAAATATAAGAAAGCTAGCGCAGTTGGCCAGACCGGATCTTCAGGAGCTCTTAACTGACCTCTTTGATTATACCAAATTGCCTTATCTAAATCGCCTGCTAAATAATAACTATCGGCAATTTTTTTCAATAATCTTAAATCAAAGACATTACTATTAAAAGCCAATTGAAAATCCCCTTGAGCTTGATTAAATTCCTTCAAAGACAAATGAGACTGGCCCATCTTGTCTCTAATATAACTAACATACAATTTTAATGCTCCAATATGAGTAGAATTTATTCTCGGATCATCTATTGGTGGCAATTTATCTAGAGATATATCATAATATTTCAAAGCTTGATCATAGTTTTCCTGTCTAGAATATAGACTCGCCAAATTAACATAGGTCTTTGGCAATTCCGGCGCTAGAATAATAGTCTTTAAATATTTTTCCTCAGCTTGACCATAATCTCCTAATAAAGTCTTAATCCTGGCCTGCGCTAAAAGATCGTCATAACTACTGCTGTCTAAATTATCGTAAACCTCATTTAATTCTAACTCCCAAACCTTATCTATCACAGTCTTATTCTCTAGAAACATAAAACTAAGAGCATCAGCGAAGTAGTAACTATAGTGGGGCTGCTGTGGTGATTTTTCTAAACTATAATTATAGAGTAGAGCAGCGACCGCATAATCTTGTTTAAACAATGCTTGTTTAGACTTGAAGAAATAATGATTACCAATTAAATTATTTAAACAACTAGTACCAACGACTATAATCCCAATGAATAACAAGCTTAATATAATGATTTTATACCCTTTCTTCCAATTATATATAGAATTTTTTATATGGACACTAGGTGAATTTTCTTGTAAAAACAAACTAATTAATATAGCAGCTAAAAGCCAGAAATACACCATGTCAACAATGGTCTCAAAAGAGAATAATAAAGCTACTCCGTAGGAAGTAAGAGCAATTAATATGGTCAGCGCTTCTCGCCTATAGACTTTCATCCTTAGGCTCAAAATAAATAGCTGTCGCCACCATAGAATTAATAATATTAAAGAAACTAAACCACCAATTAGTAAATAGTCTAAAACCACATTATGAGCTCTATCGCTATAACTATTTATTTTTTCATGTACTGCCCACTCTTTATTATAACTATCTCTCAATACTGCTTTCTGTTGCTCTAGACCATATCCTAACACTGGTTGCTCTTTAATTTTATCCCAACTAGATTGCCAATATATTAAACGCATGGCCACGCTGCCATTAGACACATCAAAAGAGCTCTTCACTCTATTCCAAAAAAAATCTTGAGAAAAGATTCCTATAACTAACGCTAATAATATAACTAACGGAATAATTATTTGGCGATTAAGTCGCTTTTTCCTTGTAGAAACAAAATATACTACTAAGCCCAGCGCGATACCGACTAGCAGACCAAGCCAAGCAGACCTAGACAGACTAAATGCCAAAGCAGCTAAGGATATAATTAAACTAAATATCCAAAATATCTTGATCCAATTACGTTTTGCCTGACTAAGAAGATAGGCTGAGATAGGAATACTAAATAGTAGAAAGGATCCTAAAAAATTAGGCTGTCCCAATGTAGAAAAAGCTCGTCTATAGAGAACTGGTGGCTCTGGCCAAATAAATATATCATAACCAAAGTATTGCAATATTCCATAGAGACTAACAAACAAGCCACTTAAACCAATTGTCCTAAATATTTCTGGTAGTCTAAATATTTTTGAATCAATTTTCCAATTTAGAGTTAGGGTAACTAGCCACAAAAATAAACTGAAATACATTAGCCAACCGCTCTGTCTATCATAGGAACCGTAAAATGCCTGACTAACATCATTAGAAAAATAGCTAGACACACCAAGAAATATTACAAACAATCCTGGCAATAACCAATACTTAAATAATCCTTTCCAATTTTCTATTTTTTTTGACAACACTAATTTCCAACCAGTCAAAAATATTAAAACACTCAATAAAAACCAAAACCAAGATAACTTAGGCAAAATAAAGAGATTATCTAAATGAAACCAAGCTGCAAAAACCAATGGTAAAATAAAAATTACCGCTAGATAGGACAATCTCAAACAAGAATTAACGAATCTTAAACTATTAAATTTACTCATATATCTATATTATAACAGCTAGAAACACAAAAAAACAGCCGCTAAAAAGCGGCTGTTCAATATTTGAAATTCTAAATTATTTCTTAGTCAATTTACCCCAAACTACTAATAACGGACTAGCGAGAAAAATTGAACTATAGGTTCCAATAAATACACCAATTGCCAAAGCTAGAATAAATCCTTGAATACTTTCTCCTCCTAAGAATAGAATAGACAATAATACTAATAGAGTAGTAACTGAAGTATTAATAGATCGAATAACTGTTTGACTCACACTCTTATTAACAGTAGCGGCAAATCCAGTATCGCTCTTAGGAAGGTTTTCACGAATACGATCAAAAACAATGATTGTATCGTTCACACTATAGCCTAAAACGGTCAGAATTGCGGCTACAAACGGCGTATTAATCTCTACTCCATAAAAGTGACCTAGAATAGCAAAAACACCTAAGGTAATCAATACGTCGTGAAATAGAGCAATAATCGCAACAATACCGTACTTCCAAGAAGACACTGGCTTAGATACTTTCTGAAATACTAAAGCAATATAAATAACAATAATAATCAAAACAATAATAAGAGCATCAAAAGACTTTTGTTTTAATTCTTGACCAATTGAAGGCCCTACTGAGTCAAAACGAAGCTCTTCCAAAGTTTCTCCTTCCAACAACAAATTATTTAACTCGCCAACTACTTGTTTATGCACCTCTTTAGAATTTTCTTGAAAACGTAAAATTACAGTCTGACTCTCTGTAGGCTGAACTAATAAACTATTCAATTCTAAACTTTCTAATTGGTCCTGAATAACTGGTACCTCAGGTTGATGATCTGAGAAACTAACTTCTAACAAACTTCCACCTGTAAAATCTATACCAAAGTTAAGCCCCCACATAGAAATGGCCACAATAGACACTGCTACTAAGATAGTAGAAAATGTTAACCAAATACCTCTATTGGGAATAATTTTATACAACATATTACTTATTTACTTTATGATTAACTCCCATCAACCAAGGTCTTTTAGCTAGACCTTTGCTCTTGATTAATAATAACCAAGTTCTGGTAATAACAATCGCGCTAAACATAGAAATTGAAATACCAATAAACAAAGTGGTACCAAAACCTTGGATTGAACCAGTTCCGAAGAACATTAGTACTAAACAAATAAAAATAGTAGAAATGTTACCGTCTCTAATTGAAGGCCAAGCTTTCTTAAAGGCTTCGTCAATGGCTTGTCCTAGAGACTTCCCTAACTTAATCTCTTCTTTTAATCTTTCAAAAATCAAAACATTAGCGTCTACAGCCATTCCGATCGATAGAATAAAACCAGCTAGACCAGATAATGTTAAGGTTATTGGTTTCAAAGCGTAGATGAATAAGAAAATACCAATCACAATCAATAATACAGATAATATGCTATCGAAAACCTTTAAATCATGAAATGTATATATCATTAATCCAATTATAATAACTACAAATAATAGAGCTATCCAAACTGGCATAGCTTTAAATACGGCCAGAGTAGCCATACCATATATAATCAGAGAAATCACTGCCCAAAAACCAGGCACACGATAAACTATAAGCATAAAAAGGACTACTAATAATAAACCAAATAATGCGGCTGCTAAACTGGCGTCAATAGAGTGCTGTCCTAGACTAGCGCCAACAGTTTTCTGACTAACTAATTCAATTGACACTGGCAGCGCACCAGCATTTAATCTCTGAGTTAATAACTTAGCCTCTTCCATAGTAAACCGGCCACTTATCACAGCCTGCCCACCACTAATTCTTTCATTAACATTCGGAGCACTAATAATAAACCCGTCTAAAAAAATAGCAATTGGTTTACCAATATTTCTTTCAGTAATTTCTTCAAATAAATTAGCTCCTTCACTATCAAATTCTAAAGATACTTGTGGAGTACTATCATTGGGATCAAATTGGACTACTGCTCTCTTTAAATATCTTCCACTCAAAGTAGTATTCTGCCAATTATCATAATCAGCTATTTCATCTTGAATATTAACTACTGGGGTACTAGTATCATTTGGATTAATCTCAATATTACTTATTTCTGGGGTGGCTACAATCTCTGATCTTTCTTTAAATTCTAAAAGAGGAGTTTCACCAATCATAGAGATTGCTTCATCAACATCTTTAATACCAGCTAACTCTACAATTAAACGATAGGCTCCGCTAGCGCTACGGTTAACCTGAACGACTGGTTCGCTTACGCCAAAGACATTAATTCTACGTTCAATGACATCTCTCACGCCTTCTAGGGACTCACCCTGATTTCCGTCAGAAATAGAAGATACATCAGCCTCATAGACTAAATGGGTACCGCCCTGTAGATCTAATCCTAAACGAAAAGGCAGCTCAGCAGTATGAGGTAAATTAATGGTGTGATTAGTTTTTTCAGCTAGCCAATCAGCAGACTGATTATAGAAGTTTCCTCCCGCTACTAATAAGCTCACTAATGCAAAAGCAACGATTAAAATAAAAATCCATCTTGTTCGTCCACGAGCAGATGGTTTTAAGAGTTTGCTCAAAAAAGAATTTTCCATACAAATTTTCTAGTTAAACTGAGTTTGTTTAATTAATCTTAAACCAATTATAAAGAAAAATCAAGGGCTTTTTTACACAATTGACAAAGTGCTCTAAAACTTTTATAATAAAGGGACTAAAAATTAATTTTTAACTTTATGGCACTCATTCCTACAGTTATCGAAAAAGAAGGTCAAGTGGAAAGAGCTTATGATATTTATTCTCGTTTATTAAAGGATAGAATTGTATTTTTAGGCGAACCAATCACTGATCATTTAGCTAATATCATTATCGCTCAGTTCTTATTTTTAGATGCTGAGAATAAAGGAAAGGATATAAAATTTTATATCAATTCTCCCGGTGGCTCAGTCAGCGCTGGCTTAGCTATCTATGATACTATGCAGTATATTAATTCTCCAGTTACCACTATTTGCCTTGGTATGGCTGCTTCAATGGCTTCTACCCTACTAGCAGCTGGGGCTAAAGGACGAAGATTAGCTTTGCCTAATAGCGAAATGATGATTCATCAAGTTATTGGAGGAGCTGAAGGACAAGCTAGTGATATTAAAATTCGAGCCGAACATATTCTAAAAACCAGAGATAAAATGAATAGAATCTTAGCTAAACATACCAACCAAAAAATTGCCGTTATTGAAAAGGATACTGATCGTGATTTCTTTATGACTCCAGAAGAAGCTAAAAAATACGGAATTATAGATAAGATTATCAAACAATCATAATATTACATTGAAAATAAAAAAACCGCCAACTAGGCGGTTTTTTATTATTTACATTCTTTTATAATAATTTGAAAGACTGTACTAAGGCTGAAAAAATTTGAAAGTAAACCGGCTCAGCAGATAAGGAAACATAGGATAAAGTAAAGATTCTCTGGTTATTACTATCCGTCAAATAAACTAAGAAACCATCAGGAGAAAAAACTAACTCTCTATCATCATCTACATAATATTGGTTAACTGGTAATTCCTCTAAAGCAAACTCTTTAATATACCAATCTTTAATACTGAAGTTCTCTACGTTAGGATCAACTGATATTTGAAAAAATCCTTCACTATCATTCATAAACATTACTGAGCTACCTCCTTCAATAACTTTAACATCCCAAGCTTTTGGATACATTGCTTCGTAATTGTAACTAGTGTTTAAATATAAATCTATAGCTGGATTGTCTAATAATAAATTACTGCCAGCTGGGTTATACAAGCTTAGCACTTCGCTCCTGTCATCATAACTATCTGAATCTGAATCAACTAAATTGATATTAGTTCCTAACAAATTTTCTTCAACATCAGTTAAGCCATCCTCATCAGTATCTACAACAAAAATAGGTTCGGTGGAAGTGGCTGTTTCTTCAGGAATTAAAAAATCATCAGTAGAAGTAGCTAAATCAAGAGGGTCAGTAGAAGTAGCCGCTCGATCTAACTCTTCCTCGATAGTAGGAGCAGCTGGTATAACAACCTCTAATTCTGTACTTTCAACCACTGGGACTTCTTGAACCTGCTGCTTTGCTGGCTCATTTACAACCACGTCCACAGACTGATTAGAAAATAGAAAAACATAGGCTCCATAACCTAAAGCACCTAAAAAGATTACTCCGATAATCAAAATCAGAAATCCAGTTTTTTTATGTTGATGAGGTTGTCCTTGTTTTTTTTGTTTTATTTTTTTTCCTTTTTTCACGACTGGCTTACCGGCGTCACCAGGATGGATAGAATAATCAAATTTACCAGACTTAAAATTGTTGGGCATACTGTGTACATGCAACCCTTTATCAATCTTTTCCGCTAGCTTCTGAGTAGACTTTTCTTTCTCTAACTGAGAAATCTGTCTAGTTTTAATTTGCGGTGTGTACTTATTTGTTTCTTCCATATAATTTTAAAGTTTACCTTCCCCTAAAGGATTATAACCATTTTCTACTTCATTACCATCTGAATAACTATCTCCGTCAGAATCTGCTTGTAGAGGATCTGTATTATATATTGTAACTTCTTGCCAATCGGTTAAACCATCATCATCAGTATCTGCTTTATTAATATTAGTACCCAATTCAATCTCCTCTTCTCCGTTTAGACCATCTTCATCTAGATCAAGAATTAGAAAATCTGGTTTAGACTCTTCTTCAACAATCAATGGAGTATTGGTGGCTATTATATCTTCCTTCTTTTCTTCTGGCTCAATAACTGGCGGTAAGTCTTCTTCTTGGATTGGCTGAGTATCAGCTGGAACATTATTTATTTCTGAGTCCACAACTGGAGAAGTCATAATGCCATATAGATAATAAGCCCCAAAGATTATTACTGCCAATATAATTACAATAACTATTATTTTTCTTAAAAGTTTAGCTCCTTTAGGCACCGGAGCTCTATAGGGACGATATTTCTCTGCAGAAAAATTTTTCTGACTAGAAGTCATTCTATCTACTTGGTCAGAAGATAAGGAAGGGGGCAAACTAGGCAATGCTCCATCCTGCGAATGATCAGTTTCGGCAAAAATATCCTCAGGTTGCCCTGATCTTGGCTGACTCTCTTTAATATTTGGATTTTTTTTCTCTAAATCTTCAAACATAAAAATAATTATATAATAATTATAACATCTTAAAACTTTGCTTACAAATCACTTAATTTAGAGGATCGTAACCGCTCTCTACTTCCTGACCGTCTGAATAACCATCGCTATCAGTATCCGCTTTATTAGGATCTGTATTATAAATATTGATTTCGTCGCTGTCTAAAAGTCCGTCATTGTCTGAGTCAACATCCGCAATATCTTCCTCCTCTTCCTCCTCTTCAGCTATTGGAGCTGGTACATATTCTATTTGAGCCTGCTCACATTCTAATTTATAGGTTGGATCAGTTAATTCATCACATTGACCAGTAATTTTTGTTTTTTCAAAAATAACTATATTCTGACAAGTAATTTTGTCTTTATCTAATTCGTCACAAATGGCAAAATTATAGTCTTGAGCCTCTAAGATCACATTCAAACAACTATTTTTCCAAAAAGAATCAAGAATGGTAGAACACAAAGTTAAATCATTTAAATTAATAGCGTTCTGATAAGTTAATTGATCCAAGCAATCTTGTCTTTTCGTAGTTTCTGTAATTGCTTGACACACATCTGTCTGGCCTAGTTCTACGGCCACTCGGGTGAAACAACGATACTTAGTATCTATCTTATCAATTCCTTCGCACATATCAGAATCTAGCTCAGCAATAGCTGCCACGTACAACTCATTATTTTGAGCTACCTCTGCAATTGTTGAGGTGGTAGTAGCTATCTGTTCAGAGGTGGAATCACTACTTTCTGGAATAACTTTATTAGTTTCAATAATATTAACACCATCATTCTTAAACAAGAACAACCATAATAGGCCAGCAACAATGACTAGAACGAATAGAATAATAATAAATTTTTTCATATTTATATTAATTACAAGGGTCTAGGGTGCCTAAACGTAAATTATAAAAACGAATTGCCCCGCCGCCGCCAAACGAGGGCTCAAAAGAAACCAAGTCTGGCGAGCAAACTCCTGTTTCTTGGATACATTGTATTGAAGAAAAGTTCATCCAAATATCCTCTACAATAGTGGTTGTTGCATTAAAATTTACATTTTGTCCATTAATAATTACATTGATCACGCCGCTAGGTACATTTAATATAGCTTCAGTAATTTGTTCATATACTACGGAAGCATTAGTAGCTAAATAACTATAAAGATGAGGTTCAGAAGAGGTGTCTGGGCAAACAATTACAGTATCATCGCTAGACCATTTACACATATTATAACTTATGGATGAATTATTATAAGCAATGGTATATATTTCTATACCCGCAGCTTTAGCCGCATCTGCCGGAACAGACGGATCACCGCTAGAGGCACCGTCGCCTAATAATACCATATACTTATGCATAGTCGATACATTATTTAACAAATCATGAGCTTCAGTGATAGCAGGAGGCATAGTAGTCCCACTCATATTATCATCATAATGAGCAATCCTATTAACTACCTGTGCATAATGGCTGTCGTCGGCTATAATATCAATGGCTAAAGATGTAAAATTAGTTCCAAATTCAACCAAGCCCACAGAAATATCTGCATCATCATTTAGTGCGGCCTCACGCAGCTCAAAAATTGCACTGCCTGGCTCAGCTGCTGATGCGTTTACGTCTGTTGTCCCTATCAAAGCCATCCTTACACCCGGCACACCGGAGGGCATACTGCCAGATTGATCAGTAATATAAACCACGGCTGTACTTTCTGAGGTGCCAATCATTTCAGCATCAACTACACCACTGTTATTATCAAAACCCCTGACATCAGGGAAAATAATATTATCACTTTGATCACTGGTTAAAGTAGTTTCTGTTTCATTACCTTGGAAGAATAACTGTTCTTCATTATAGTCAGCATTCCATGCACAAATAGCACTACAGCAAGTGCTCCCTGGCCCGAAATCGCACTCTTCATTACTAGGCTGTAATTGTCCATCACCACAATAGCCACCAATAAAGGTACAACTACCCTGAGGCACTGGATAAGAAGTATCTTCTGAAGTAGTACATTCGTAAGTTTTATTAGGTCCGCTATTAGCTGCGGCATTGGGACCAATAGCTATGCCAGCATTTATATCACAATCTTCATACCCGTCATTATAGGGACCACCAGCTAATTCCATGTTAGGAAGTTGAATTGATCCATCACCACAATAGGAATTAACAACTAAACTAAAGGTTTCCACATCTTCTCCTCCATACTCATTAGAGACAGTTACTTCTACATTATAGATACCTGCAAGAGATGGAGTACCGTTTATAAGACCAATGGCACTACCAGATAAACCTTGAGGTAATCCGTCAAAAGAATAGCTAGTGCCACTAGTAGGATTTTCTACCTCTATCTGACACATATACTCATTGTTCAATCTAACCACTTCCCCGCATTCAAAGTTTAGAATAGGAGGATTATTAACAATATTAATACTGAAACTTTCTACTGAGCCCACACCATTTGTATCTTCTACATATAATGTGAAATTCATAATATCTAATTCGGGATCATCTATATCACCATCTCCATCCAAATCTCCTGGTAATCCAGTTAAAGTCATTTTATAGGTATCATTAGAAATCCTATAAAAGTTCTTAGTGATACCATGGCCAATATTAGATTGAGCAGAACTAAATACTCCTCCTAGCGGAGACGGGAAATCAGACGGATAGGCAACCGTTAAATTGGCCACTAAACTGCTAACGCTCTCTGGCAAATTATTATCATAAATAAATAAGCTATAATCCAAAGGATTCTGCAAGCTCATTATATAGTTAACATCTTCGGCCTGAATCTGAGGTCCGAGATTACTGATTTCAATATCTAAAACTTCGACTAAAACATTTCCTTCATTATCGCTAACCATTAAAGTTATCGGATAAATACCGTTATTGCCAGCTAATTGAGCAAAAATTTTCTTTTGATTAGGATTTTCGGTATTTTGTAAAACCGGTGGCGCAGACCATCCACTCCACGAAGGATTAAAAATGTTTAGTTGCCAAGTTAGTGGATCACCATCGGGGTCCATTACCTTGATAAAACCATTAAACGTTTCCTGACTACTTCCAGCTAACATATATTCTTCTAAAACTGGCGCGCTATTATCAAACTGGCCAGCGTAACCTATGGTTGAAGCACAATCAAAATTACTTACAGCCGCATCAGCGGTATCATAATTAGATTCCATATTAGCGCAGACATCGTAATTCACTCCATTAATATCTGTGGTATAAACGTAAACAAAACTATTATCTGGTAGATCTAAACCATTGCTAGGAAAAGGATCATAAAATTTTTGTAAGTCCTCATTCCAACAAGTATCTATATTAAAATTACCAGGGCAAGAGCCTAAAGTATTAATAGGATCTACTAGACCTGAATTAAAACGTAAATTCTGCCCTAGAACACCTTGCCAACTAGGCCAAGTGGAAACACTAACTTGAGGCAAATAGGTGCCAGCACTTAATTTAGGATAAGTACCATTATTGTCTAAATAATCGGCCAGCAATACTTTTAATTCGGTTATCTGCCCTAGTCTTCTTATATCCCTAACAATCCCAGATTTTAAGCTAGTACAAAATAGATTACTTGGGCAATCATCATCATTCAGACAACTGCGGGTATCTAGCAAATCCTGGCTATCGTCTGGCATCACACATTTATTATCTTGAAATTCATGCTGATCATTACCACACACATAACCGCCAGAACAATCTTCATCTACACTACAAGTCACGGAAGATAGGGCACATTTACCACTACCTGTTAAATTATGATTAAATCGCCAATGAGAAACAATCTGGCCTAAAATATCTACTGTGGACTGCTCTGATTCTTGGTTATAAGAAATTAAATAAATATTAGTGTAAAGCAAATTTCCGCTAATATCAATATTAGCCGCATTAACATATACTGTACGCCCATCTCTGACTGCTTGATAACCATCAACAGTTAAGGCTTGAGGCGAACCGGAAAATCCTTGTTCTTGATACCAACGCTCAATACTATAATGCTCCGTGTTAGGCACTACTCTAATTGCTATGGCATCAGATCCCGAATCACTTTTCACTGCTGAACCCGCCAAAAATAAGCCTAGAGTAATTATAAACAATAAACTGATTAATTTATAAACTTTTTTACTCATATTATTTGAATTATGAACTTGTAGTTTGACAATCGCTATAATCTATCTGGCAATTATTACAATTTAAATCGCCGAAATTAAATCCCCAATCTGAACAATCGTCTTTATTATTTATATAGTTACTACCATCACAAGTTTCATCACCTTCAATCACGCCATTGCCACATAAACTACAATTAGATAAATTTGCAGTACAACTAGAAGTACATTCTACTAATCCACTGGAATAATTTCCCCACTCTGAACAAGCTATGGAAGTTGTGCCAAAATCGTTCATATCACACACCTCGCCAGCATCTTTATACCCATCCTGACAGACTTCATTTTTTACACAATCGGCATACCAAAGACAACTAGCATTATCACATGCTCTAGATCCAACATAAACATTATTCCATAAACAATCTTTAGTATATTGAGCATTATCTCTACATTGTTCTCCACCTTCTAAAATAGAATTTCCACAAGCTTGAGCACCAATATTACAACCACTTAGCTGACAGCTATTACATCCAGCAGTTCCATAATATATACCGTTAGTGCAAACAACATTTGTAGCGCTACCTTCGCAATCCTCATCGCCATTGACTATTCCGTCACCACAATATTCTAAAGGAATACAAATTCCACTCCAATCATCACAAGTACTATTACACATTTCTTCTCCTTGATAATTACCTATACCTACACAGAGCCGCGTATCACTATCACAAGTTTCATCTTCACTGGGTTCAACAATCCCATTTCCGCAAATATCAGTATCAGGATCTAAATTTATAATTAACTCCGTAGACTTAGTACTTTCGTTACCGGAGTAATCTACTGCTGAAACAGCAAAATAATGATTAACCAACCCGAAACTAACAATATTCACTAAAATTGCATTACTGTCATCTATAGTTTCAATAGTTTCGCCATATTGGCCACTATTTACTCCGTGATGCAGACGATAATATTTTGTATCATCATTGTTGTCTGCCCAGGTAAACTCAATTGTATCACCAGAAGCTAGAACAGCCTGCAAACTGATTCTTTCTATTGAATCATCCTGTGGACGATCGATAAAGAAAACACCAGTTAAGACAACCGCGACTACAACCACAGTTAAAACTATTAATTTGTAATTTAATATTTTCATATATAAATTATTGACTAAAACCGGAACCTAGCCCCTTGGGCTGTATTGGTGGTTGAGAATCTGTAGGAACACCCGTTACTTCACTAGACAAAGGACTCTCCGCCCCATTAGAACTAATAGCGGTCATTCTAAAAATATGTGTAATATCATTTTCTAAACTATTAATAACAAACTGACAGATATAATCTTGATCCGCTGTAGGATTCTCTGGTAAACAAGCTCTACCGCTGGTTGGATCATTTGAATTGAGCGCTGCCTCAGGATAAACATCCACTGATCTATCTTGCCCCTCCTGATCTGAGCGATAATAAATCTTATAATAATCTACCAAGTAAGAATTTGAATGCCATAGCACCTTAACGCTACCACCTGTTTCTAAATCTTCTACCTCGGTTATATCTCCTAATTCTGGTACCTGCTGACGGAAGAAATATGATTCTTTCAGAACATTCCAAATACATATTCCATCTGTACAGTCTAAATCTGAAGCACATGGCCCACTGCCATCGCTACAAATCTTACTACTACCTCTAATAATCGCACTACTGTCTAAAATAGCTGGCAAATCATCAAAGGTTCCATCTGCACCAGCGTCACGACAATAATAGAAATTGTAATTGTAATTATCACAAGTAACACCTGGCAAAGTAGGATTACAATTTTCTAAAGCATCTGCCCAAGGACTCCAACCAAAAGTAATTGGATCAACCGGTGGCCATGGATTTTGGCAAACGAATACATACACTAGAGTACTTTGACTAATGCCATCACCCACATCGCTCATATTAGTAAATCCGCTCATATCTACTTCAGCCTGAACAAAGGTTTGTCCGTCTTGGATATCAGCTCGGGCCACTACCATTTGACTATCGCTATAAGTAGTGTCCGGCAGAGAACTCACTCCTGAAAAATCAACCACATCACTATTATCTATATCCCACTTCCAATCCCAATCATAACCACTCATTCTAGCTAAACGTTGATTTTCAGAACTAAAAGCTTTAGCAATATAAACTTTGTCTCTATCTTTCACTGTGTCATAGGTTGGATCCCCTGGATCACTGTCATTCTCTGTAACATCATTCTGAGTACTCTGGAACAAATAATCACTTGGCTCTACAGTCACATAATTGATTTCGCAAATACCAGCGTTATCCCCCTGATCACTCAAAGTAGTAAATCTCCAAATATGTGAATTTGGATAATTTTTATTATTAAAATTAATTTGATCTCCTTCGACGTAACTACCAGCGTCAATATCCCAATAACCTCGACCATTCATACCAATAGACCATAAACTTAGAACCCCACCACTACTGTCTAATTCTACATCACCCTTTGCCACTACATAATAATTAGTAGAAGGATCTAATATTTTATTTGGCTGGAAAGTTATAACAGTGGTTTCATCAATATTCTGCTCACTGCCAATACTTCCAGGAACGCCACAATATAATTTATTTGGATCCGGAACATCTGCAAAAGCTTGGTTAAAAGGCGTTAAATTTAAACGACTTAATATAGAGTTCGTCATACGATCAAACCAACTCAATTTCACTGGCTTTTCTAAATTGATAAAAGTAATAAATGTTCCTTCCGGACAAGATCCATCACCATAATCATGCTCTTCTAATAATAATAAATTACCCGCGAAACCAGTAGTATTCATAGCCTGATCAAATGACGCACTAATCATTACGTTTCTACAAACATTAACTTGTAAATGGGCTGGAACAGTGTCTTCAACTTCTGGACGGGCTCGACAACAAGTTGCGCTACCACAACCAACAAAATCACCACCACATTCTGAATCTGTAATACAACCACAACATAAACCTCGATCATCGCCATCACAAGGAGTTTGATCTTCTGAGCAAAAAAGATCTTCATGAATTGAAGTGCAAATATCATCCGGGCCAATCAAGCTGGGGTCGCAACAACAAGCACCACAATCTAAAGAGCTTGGAGGTCCACCATCGGCAGCTATACAAGCAAACGGATTAGAACAAAGGAAAATATCACACACTCCTACATCTTCACTGCTACAACCATTACCCCAGCCGTTAGGAGTCTCTATACAGCCCACTTCGCAACTAGTAATATCGCTATAAAGCCCCGTAGTGTTAGGATCTTCAGTATTACACTCATCGTCATTAGGAGGGTTTAAACAATCATAGTATGCACAATAGCCAGCATCTACGGTGCCATCATCTATAGAGTTACCGCTACGACAAGCATTGTCGTCCTGAGCATCAACACAACAATCTAAATCTACCTGACATTCTGCCAAAGTTAAATCCGCACAATCATTTTCCGAATTACCCGGACATTCTTCTTCACAAGTCGCAAAATCAGAATAATCTCCTGTAATGAAAGGATTCACTTCACACATATCCGGATCAGTTCCAGCGCAATCATAATATGCACAATGGCCACCGAAAACTAAGGTACCATCCCCTCCTCGACAAACATCGCCAGCGCCAGCGTCTATACAGCAAACATTACTATGTTCTGCACATTGTGTTGAATTTAAATTTGTACAATCAACGCAAATACCATCCGGATTAGAATAAGTATCACAATACTGACCAGTATTATCAAAACAATTACAAGCAACATCTTGTTCAGCTTGAGTACTTCCTGCAGCTGCACAACCGGAGCAATAGCCCAAACCAAATCCATTATCTGTTTGATCAGCTCCACAGGTACCTTCACAAGTTAACGGGGTACAACAATCTCTTTCGTCTTGATCAATTTCGCAACAACAAGAGCAACTAGCATCATCTTCAATTATACAATTATCACTAATTTGACAAACCGAACCGTCTCCGCAAACAGCTGCTGAAGCACAAATTCCATTACCTACGTTATAAATACATTCAAAATCACTAGAACAAATATCACAACTAGAATTTTCATCCGCACAAACCCCACTACCATAGCTAGTCCAAGTATCTGGACAAGAAGTAGTCACTTCTATCTGCCAATTGCTATTATCGTTACAAGTCTGAATAGTAGTAAAATCTTCATTACCTAAAGTATAATCATACTCTTCAGGCAAAGAACAGCTCTGACTAATTAAAATACATTTATCAAAAATCGGGTGATATGCACAGAGATTACTGGCACATCCGGGTTCAGAATTACATGAAGAATCGCATCCACCAATAATTATACTACCGCCACCTGGATATGGTGAACATTGGCCTGTGGTATTAGGACAAAATTCATTTTCTTGACAAGATCCAAGAGCCTGGGCCTGACCAAAACAACTAAAAAAATCTGTAGTAGTGCTAGTTCCCCATTCTGTACTAAAATCCCATTCATAAACAGAACTTGGGATATTTACATAACAATTAGCATAACCATTACCGGCAGATTGATCTTCACAACGGCCTTCTTTAAATGTCCCTAATGGGCAACAAATTTGAGAACCACAGTCATCATTTTCCTGACAAGCTCCAATGGTAAAATTTAAACTATTTCCTTCCTGACCTCCATCAATCACTTTAACTGGGCCGCTGGTAGCAACTTGAGGAACTATCGCATCTAATTTTTGAGCATCTCCATCAGCTTGGATTAAATTAGGCTGATTTTGATTATAGAAAAATCTAACAACACTATTCAAACCAGTCTGACCAAAATATTCTCCCCATAGTTCTACTGGGGAATTTTGTGGTCCTAGGACTGGAGATATCTTACATAAACTAGGAGCTAAACTTAAAGTATCATCAACCGCAAATATATTTGGATCAGCCTGACTAGAATCTATTTCCCAACTGCCAATAGTCATATTAATAATGTAATCACCATTAGTAGCACTAGCAGGAACTTTCACAATTACCTGGCTATCTGACCAAACAGAATCTAAACAAACAGCGGGAAAATCATAGTCAGCTTCCTCTGTACCAAATGATATTGTATTGAATCCCCTAGTATTACCAAAACCATTACCAATAATAGTTACATATTGACCTAGAGTCCCTTGCTCAGGAGAAATAGAAATTATATATGGCCCACTTTCTGGTTCTGGATCCTTCAAGAAATCCAAATAGTTACTTTTTTGTTTAAAATCACCAATAATAGCAGTCACAAAACTGCTAGTGTCACCCTGATTAATATTTGGTACCTGGGTGGTACCGCTTAAGCCGGTTAGCAGGGTAAAGTTTTCATTTAAGCCCTTAGATTTATTATCGTAATTACCAAAATAAGCAGAAGCCTCGAACAAATTAACTCCCTGATATTCAACTTCTTCGATTAATAATCCTACTTCAGGATCCAACAGACATAAACCGGGACGAACAATATTATTATCTACAAAATCTGAAATTACTGGACCTAATTCATTATCAGTAGAATCAGCTAATCCATCTGGATTTATTACGGCTATCGGACCAGCTTGAGCTCCAGAAGGAATTACTGCAATAATTAATTCCGGAGTAGATGTGCTTGAACAATTACTATTCACAGTTTCCGGTCCAAAAGCTATTACATCATCGCTAGGATCATTTGAATCTCCCACAAATCTTACTTCAGCACCACTAACCGCAAAATTATGCCCATGAATACTAATTATATTATCTTCAACACCATTAGGTGCTAGCAAATTACAAGTAAACGGAGCTATTAAACAATCGCTATCCTCTTCACAGGGAGTGTTAACATCATCATCACAAAAACCACCGTAGGGAGTAACGCCAGTGATAACTGGAGAACCAACACATAGACAAGAACCCACATCACATTGTAAATATTCACCGCAATAACTATCATCCGGAATTGAACAAATTCCATCATCTCCCAGTCCATCTGTATCACAAGGATCTCCCAATCCTCCGGCCGCTTCACAACTACAGCTTAAATTACAAAAATAATTTTCTGAACAAATGGTATTATCTGGCTGACAACCAGCTAATAGCGAATTTAAATCACATGATTCTTCACTACCACCACCACAATCTGATCCAATACAATCTCCCCAATTATTATTAGCACAAACCCTGCTACCACCACAACCACAAGCTTGAATATCTCCATTAGTACAGCCCATTGATCCCGGAGTATTACCGGTTGCATTCATTAATTGATTTAGAATAAATACAGCAATTCCCCAAGAAGCCAGAACAATTATTAGTCCTATCACGCCATTCGTTATCCATTTCTTAGCTTTACTAACTTTTTCTTCATCACCACCGGCAGTCATCCATAGAAAACCAGCGAAAACTATAATTCCTACAGCCAAAACACCTAAAAACAATATTACTATATTAATTATACGCCCCGCGGTCTCTCTAGGATCTGCATCGCCTAGATCAATTGCATTACCAACCTCTGCTACTCCAGTATCCAAAGCCAGAGCTTGACTAATCGGCCAACTCAAAGCTAGAAGAAGAAACAGAAATATAATAATTTTTATTCTTTTCTTTAACACAATAAAATAATATTAATAACCCGTGCAATCAGCTCCAGCTACTGGAGTGCCAAAGCAACAAGAAGGTTGCAAATCATTGGCAGTACAGGCTGGCCCACTGCTGGGTTTAAAACAATTTTGATAAATATCTTTTACGCCAGATCCCACTTGAACGATGTGAGACATAGCATCACCTAATAAAGAATGTCGTAAAGTTGCTCGACTGATATCTGGTTCATTATTCAGAGGTGGCAAATCTATATTTTCTACAGTCACCCAATAGCCGAGAGGATAGGGTGAAGAAGCCCTTAAATTAATCTGTTTATGCTCTATATCCTGCTCACCATTATTAATAATAACACTTCCAGTTTGTAAACTAATATTCATCATTAGTTTATCAAACTCAATCTCAATGTTTTTGTTCAATAATACTCCAATATCAGATAAATCCGGGTCAACAGATATAATGCTAGGAGGTGAAATCTCAATAGTATCATTTATATAAAAAGTCCATCTAAAACTATCTTTCAAAATAGGATTCTCTAAATTCTCACTAAAGTATTCTAAAGGTCCATCAGCAGCAACATCACGATTACCATTTAAAGAGTTGATAGCCGCATCCATAATGCCATCCATGGCAGCAGGATTAGATAAAGGATAATTAACTGTTTCATCAGATTGACACACAGAGTATCCTAGACCTGAATCAATACAACTGTTATATGGAGTTAAGTTTACACAATCGTTGTCACTAGTACATTCTTTTAAATTAGCCGCTTCCATCTCCACTGCTAGTTCACTAGAACCTGGTAAACAATAAATAGTTTCGCCACAGCCATTTACTCCACACTCATCATCAGAAATAAATTCTACAGTTCTAAACATATTTGAAACCATAAATTTACCAGTTAAGCTATTGCCTTCGCAAATATTACTCTGACAATTATATGATAAACATTCAGTATTATCCATACAGGCATCACCATTGACTAACGCTCCGGTGGCATTGTTTATTACTCGAATATAGTCATAAACATTCTGAGCATCTCCAGAAATCATAATAGGATTTACTGGTTCATTAAAATTGATTTGAATCACAGTATTCCTAGGCTGATCCCTTCCATCGTTAACTATAAAAGAAGTTTGACCAGTAACACCTCCTGCCATTGGAACAATGGATAGACCAACGGATGATGAAGTCAAAACTATATCGTTCCCCTGAGATCCAGCTATCTTTGCTGTTAGATCAACTTCATTAGCAACAAATAAAATATCTACATCAGGATGTCCACTTAACTTAATATTTATATAATTAGCTTGAACAGAGTTATTTGCATCCACTGGAATATTATTAGCATTAAAATTATCACTAAAAATATATGTTTCATTGCCAACCACTAAAGAGTCAGCAATAATTTCTGGCTGCACTCCAACTATCCAAGCGCTACCCTCATTATAATTAGTACCATTCACGGTTAAAATGAAATAATTATCAAAAACTACTGCATTATTAGAAAAACTAGCTACTCCCAATAAATCATTACCATTGAACAGCTGAGCTTGATCACCACTATTAATTACTACCACCTGAAAAGAAGATAACTGTTGATGATAATTAGGATCAATCACTGCACTGGCTGTATCCCAGCCCCCAGCAATAGGATCCTTAGTTACAAAATCAACATAGGCCACTTCATAAGTATCAGGAGTAGCCAAAACTGAAATTTTTCCAGTTGCTGCCTGATAAACAGATACCTCCTGCATTTCATCTTCGTCGTCATCTGGAGATGGAAAAACTCCTCCCTGTTTTACTTGAGGCGGAGTTAAATCCAAAAAAGTGCCAACTTCAAAACTCCATTGCATAAAATCGGCTGAACAAGAATCAAATAAATTCCCTTCTTCAACTTTCTCGATATCATTAGATAAATATACGGTATACCAAGTTTTTTGAGCAGAAGATCCTAAATAATCAGTTGGTATCAAAGCGAAAGATAAACCATCCAGCGATACTACCGCTGATACATCTATCTCATTACCAGAGCAATCTGTTTCACAGGCGTCTCCAGCGTCAGATGTAAAAATCCTAATATTTTCTGGAATAATTGAATCACAAACAGAACCTGAACAATTACAAAATAACCCATCTCCACTAGTATCTTCACAAACAGTTTCTAAATTAAGTTCTTCTTTTACATTAATTAAAATAGATGTATTTCTAGCTACGTCTACCTGACCTGGCTCAGGATATACAGTTTCAATAGTACAAGCACCCAGTGATCCCAAACCTAAATTTGGATTATCGTATGAAGTGGAACTGCTATTTGATTGAACTCCAGTAGCTTCCATTAATCTATTTAATAAAAACGTAGTGATTCCGAAAGCAGATAAAACAATTATCAAACCAACGACAGCACTACTTAAAGTTCTTTTAGCTTTAGAGACTTTCTCTTCTTGTCCTTCACTAGTCATCCAAATAAAACCAGCATAGATGACTAAGACTACTGCAATTGTTCCTAAAAATCCAAGAGCAATTTGAATAATTCTAGCTATAACTACTCTAGGGTCTGTATTTCCCAGGTCAATTGTGTTATTAACCTCATTAACTCCGGTATCTAAAGCGAAAGCGGCATCAGCCACTACAAAAAACCCTAATACAAACACAAATATTAAAATGAAAGACAGTAGCTTTTTTTTCATTTTTATAAAACTGAAAATCAATTTTTTCTCTTTGACTTCAGCTGATTTTTATAATAGAATAAATTAGATTAGTATAAACAATTATTACTTATATTATAACATAAAAAATCGCTCCTGGAAAAGCAAAAGAAATTTTAATTTTCAATCAACATGACTATTGAAAGGGTAATCAAAAAATTTAAAGAAGTTAACCCTGGAACTAACACTGATCTTCTGCTATCAGCCTATAATTTTGCCGCGAAAGCTCATCAAGGTCAAATGAGAAAAAATGGGGAGCCATACATTAAACACAGTCTTCATACTGCCTATGTTTTAGCGCAAATTAAGGCAGATATTCACGCTGTGGCCGCAGGACTACTACACGATGTGCCAGAAGATACTAAATATACTCTAAAAGAAATTAAACAAAAATTTGGACAAGATATCCATAACCTAGTAAAAGGTGTCACTAAACTAGGGAAATTGAAATATCACGGAGAAGAAAGATACAGAGAAAACCTAAGAAAAATGTTCTTATCCATGGCTAAGGATATTAGAGTAATCTTTATTAAATTTTGTGATCGTCTACATAATCTTAGGACCCTAGACTCTTTACCTCCTCACAAACAAAATAGAATTTCCAAAGAGACTCTGGAAATATATGCTCCAATTGCCGGACTATTAGGCATCTGGAGATTAAAATGGCAGATGGAAGATATCTGCTTTAAATATCTATACCCTCAAGAATATGCTCAACTAGAACATAAATATGAAGTGGAAAAAAAAGCTGAGCGTAACCAATTCTTTCAAAAAATAAAAAATATTCTTGATCCCAAACTCAAAGAAAATCAAATAAATGATTACGATATTGAAGTAAGATTTAAACATTTATATAGTATTTACCAAAAAATGCTTAAGAAAGAGAAAGATTTTAACGAAATATATGATGTATTTGCTTTAAGGATTATTGTTCCAACCATTGATGACTGTTATAAAGTTTTAGGAGTGATCCATACTCTATGGAAACCAAAAGGCGGTCGTTTCAAGGATTACATAGCTGTTCCTAAACCAAACGGATATCGCAGTTTACATACTACTGTTTTTGGACCAGAAAAAAAGAACATGGAGTTCCAAATTAGGACCGGAGAAATGCATGATGAATCAATTTATGGTATTGCCGCTCATTGGTATTATAAAAAACATGGATCAAATTATGAAAACCAACCAAAATGGATTCAAGAAATTTTACAAATTCAAAAAAACGTTGAAAATACTCAAGAATTCATTAAAGAAATAAAATTAGATATTTTCAGAAATCGCATCTTTGTTTTTTCTCCTAAAGGTGACGTTTTCGAACTTCCTGAGAAATCTACTCCAGTAGACTTTGCCTATAGCATACATACAGATATTGGAAACAAAGCTACCCAAGCTTTAATTAATGATAAAATATCTACCTTAGATTGTGAATTAAAAAATGGTGATATTGTAGAAATTATTACAGACAAGAATCGTAAATACCCTAATCGCGACTGGTTAAAGTCTACTAAAACCCGGAAAGCTAAAGACAGGATTAAACAAAATGTGAAGAAATCTAGTATTGCTAATATTAAAAGCTTAATCTGGAAAGACAAATAGAATTAAAAATAAACAAACAAAAAAAGCGCCTAACACGCTTTTTTTGTTTAGTATATTTCTTACTTTCTGTCGTCGGGTAATTTACCAATTTTCCTTAAATAATCTTTTTGCTTTCTGATATCTAAACTAGCTAAAGTATATTTCTTCTGTTCTCTCTTAGTTTTTTTACTTTGGTGATGTCTCTTGCCTCTAGCTTGTTCTAGACGTTTACTGTTTCTTAGGCCCTTCTTAAAACGACGTAAAAAACTTTCAAAACTTTCACCTGTCTTTCGTTTAAAATCTGCCATAGTACACCCCCTCTCATTATATTATAATTTTATGATTATAATTTTTATTATTTTAATCTCCTCGCAATTTCTTGCTTCAACTTCTTTTGTGGAATTGTTTCTTGAACACCTGATTCCATATCTCTTAACAATACGGTCTCATCCATTAATTCTTTCTTTCCAATGATGATACATAGTCTAACATCCAAAGTTTTTGCTTCCTCTAACTGGACTCTTAAACTATCGGTAGCAAAACAATGTCTAACATTAAAACCTTGTTTCCTAAGCTCTTCAAAAAGTTGCAGAGATCTAATTTTAGCTTGCTCACTTAACTGAGCAATAAATATTAGATTATCTTGTTTAGGAAATAAAATCAAGCCTTTTTCTTTAATTTTCGAAATTGTTCTCTCTAGTCCTAGGGCCAAACCAACTGCCGGAGTAGGCTTACCTCCTAATTTCTCTATTAGATCATCATAACGACCACCGCCTCCTAAAGAAAGTTTATACTGTGACTCTCCTTTTTCGTCCATCGGCCATAATTCAAACACGGTATCATTATAATAGCTGAGACCTCTAACTAAATATGGATTAAAGTTATAATTTACTTCTAGTTCATCTAAATACTCAACCACCTTCGCAAAATGGTCTCTACCTTCTTCACTTAAGAAATCTGCAATCTGCGGAGCATCCTTTCTTAACTCAATACAAGTTTTATCTTTACAATCTAACAAAGCGATTGGATCTTTATCTAGTAATTTACGGCAACTAGTACATAGCCTAGCGCGTTTACCTCGTTCCTTATAAAAAGCTAACAACCTTAATCTATATTCTTTCTGACAATCTTTATCACCTAGACTATTGATTTGTACTTCAATATCTAATCCTAAATCTTTAAAGAAATTGTGTACTAAAGCCATTAACAAAGCTTCAGTCATTGATTTTTTTTCTCCAATTATTTCAGCATTAATTTGAGTAAATTGTCTATATCTGCCGGATTGTAATTTTTCTTGACGAAATGCTGGCCCCACAGAAAACAAACGAACAGGCTGAGGCATAGCTTCTAGGCCATACTCTAAATAAGTTCTTAAAATACCTTGAGTGAGTTCTGGTCTTAAAACTAATTTTTCTCCCCTATCTGTATTAAAATTATAAAATTCCCTATCATCATCACGACGAGCGTGATCTTGAAATAAACCAACTTTTTCTAAAATTGGAGTTTCCATCTGATTAAAACCGTAACGCTTAAAAAAATCAATGGCATTCCGGACAATTACTTCCCAATTCTTATAATCGTTGACATTAATATCTTTCATACCTAGAGCTCTAGATAAATTTTTGCTCATAACCACTCTTAACGATACTGGTGGTTTTTGAGGCATTGGTCTTCTAGGCTTTTTAGGAGTTACTTTAGGCTTAGTTGTTGCGTTAACTTTTTTAGGCATAAATTTATATTAATAACTAGGTAATTCATTGAAAACGTCCCAACGTTCTACTGGCCAACCGCGTAACCATACTTTACCAACCATAAAACTACGATTAACTGCTCCAAAACTACGAGAATCTTTAGAAGCTGTTCTATTATCTCCTAATACGAAATATTCATCTACTCCCAGATTTACTCTTTCTTCATTTAGGCTATAGGTTTTAGTATTAACTGATAAATAATCCTCCTGTAGTCGTAATCCTTGTAGATATTCTTCATTATATAAGTAAACTTCTCCTGCCCGAATTTCGATAGCTTCTCCAGGTAACCCAATTATACGTTTAATAAAATATTCTTGAGGGTGTCTAGGATAGCGAAAAACTACCACCTCACCTCTCTCTGGATCATTAAGACGATAATCAAGTTCATTAATAATTAAATATTCGTAATCGTAAAAGCTAGGCTCCATAGAAGCTCCTTTTACATAGAAAGGCTGAATTAAAAAATACCGAATAGGTATAATTATAACTAAAGAGATAACTACTATCTTAAAAATCTCGAAAACAAAGCCAAAAAATTTCTTTATCATAACTAAAATAAGCAAAATTATTGTAAATTCTTAATTAGTATACCATTTTTCAAACCTAAAATCAAGAAGATTCTTTTGAGCTAAAAATGTCTAAAAAACCCTTAAAACCAGCTTTTTTAACTTTGGACAACTCTAACAGCTACTCCGTTAATCGTATATCCAGTGCTAGATAAGTCCTCTTCATGCAAAACTATTGGTGGAATCTTTAAAGTAGACTCAGAAACTAATCTCACTTCACTACTTTCCGTATCATGATAAAATCTCTTTATATTAGCCATGCCATCAATTACTGATAATACATAATCACCATCTCTAGGTTGCAGACTAGAATCAATAACCACATAATCTCCGTCTTTAATGCTCCTGCCAGAAATACTAGCTTTATTCAGAGATTTACCAACTGCCTTCACAATAAACAAATCTTCCGGGCTTTTCTTATGATCTAAAATTCGACGAGAAATCTTTAAGTACCCCAAAACATCCTCTTGAGCCAACTGTAAGGCCTGACCACAATTAGCTAAACCGAGAATAGGAATATTAAACAACTCATTAATAACAAACCCCTCTCCCTTGGGAACACTAGCAGATTTAGTCTTAGGGTCTACATATATTAACCCCTTTTTTCTTAATTGTTCTAAATGATAAATCACTGTTTGAGGATTTTTTATTTTTAACTCACGGGCTATTTCACGATAAGACATTTTATTAATATCTTTCTTCTTAGCTAAATCCATAATTTGTTTTTGATTCTCATTCATATATTTATAATTATTTGTTAACTATCTATATTATAAAACAAAACAAAAACAGTGTCAACAAATTTATTGACACCATTGACGCTATTGATATTATTTATAATTTTATTCAATAAACATGGCATCTCCATAACTATAAAAACGATACTTCTTTTGCACTGCCTGCTTATAAACCGAAACCATATATTTCTTCCCTACAAAAGCTGCTATCAACATTATTAAACTAGATTGGGGTAAATGGAAATTAGTTACCATGGCATCCACTACTTTAAATTTATATCCAGAAAAAATAAATATATTGGTCCAGTTAGCAAAACTCTTATTCTGCAAATTCTTTTTCTGAAATACAGTTTCTAAAGATCTAACGCTGGTTGTTCCAACTGCAATTATCCTACGCTTATCTTTTCTAGCTTTAATAATTTTATTAATTGTTTCCTTGTCTACATCCAGCCATTCACTGTGTAATTTTTTAGTTTTAATATGTTCCTCATTGACTGGCAAAAACGTACCTAAACCTACATGTAGAGTTACAGTAAGTATTTCTACGCCCATCTTCTCTAACTTTTTTAATAAAAGCTTTGTAAAATGGAACCCAGCTGTTGGGGCGGCGACCGACCCCACTTTTTTCTGATTAGCATAGACTGTTTGATACTTCACACTATCTCTCTCTAGTTTATTCTCTTGTCTTTTAATATAAGGAGGTAACGGAGTTAAACCAATCTTAAAAACTATATCCATCAATTGTTTACCGGTTTTGTTAAATTTAATCTTTCTGGTCTTGCCTTGACTCTCACCCACAACTTCTCCTTCTAAACCCTGCTTAAATATAATTTTAGTACCTGAACTTATTTTTTTTCCACCAATTAAACATTGCCAGAGCTTACCGTCTTCCTCACGTAACAAAAAGACTTCTACTTTTCCTAAGAAAACAGCTTTTTTGCCAATTAGCCTAGCCGGAAAAACTTTTGAATCATTAACTACTAAAATATCTCCTGACTTTAGATATCGGACTATATCATAAAAATGTCTATGCTCAGTTTTGCCAGTTTCCTTGTTTAAAACTAAAAGCCGCGAATGATCTCGCGGTCTTACTGGTTTCTGAGCAATTAAATTTTTTGGTAAATAATAATCAAAATCTTTTATTTTCATACCAATCTTTCTTGATTATTGGTTAAGCCTAAATGTTTATAACCCGAAGCTGTAACCATGCGTCCCCGAGGAGAACGCTCTATAAAGCCTAATCGCATTAAATATGGTTCATAAACATCTTCAATAGTACTCATCTCTTCTCCGGTAGAAGCTGCTAAAGTATTTAATCCAACTGGACCACCACCAAATTTAGTGACAATAGTTTCCATAATATTTCTATCAATCCAATCTAAACCCAATTCATCTACTTCTAACATGTTAAAAGAGTTTTGACATCCAACCTTGTCAATTTGTCCAGTGCCCTTAACTTGGCAATAGTCTCTCACTCTTTTTAATAATCTATTCGCTAC
>Ga0307992_1000131_pt1 | contig 48045 bp, 61 predicted proteins | sample EllFjometagen133_FD_203162 | JGI IMG/M metagenome (GOLD analysis project Ga0307992, IMG submission 203162) | Marine microbial communities from Ellis Fjord, Antarctic Ocean - #133 | ecosystem: Environmental > Aquatic > Marine > Unclassified | place: Southern Ocean | collected 2014-10-08
TAAGTACAAAGTAAGCTGAAATTTGCGATAAATATTTTTTTTGATAATTCCTAAATGTCCAAAATTTTTGCAAACTAAAGCTTAATGAAAAAGCTAAGGCAAAGGCTAGGCTAGTGGAAATAAATATAGGCCAAGAAAAAAGATCATAAAAAATAAAAATTGCTAACATGTGAACAAGCGTTGCACTGGCACCTGAGATAACATACTTCAAAGATAACCTAAACCACTTTTTTCTTCTAAAAAAAGGCATTAATTTAAAGAGCCTAAATCTTATTCTATTGTATTTTTGAGAAAAAAACAAGCTTTAATGATTAATATTATATATATCTTACTTTATATGATAAATATAATTAGCCAAATTAAGTGCATCTTGAAAACGAGATGATTTATTTTCTGAGTTTAAAACCGAAACAATGATTTCACCTTTATCTTGTTGTTTAAATTTAGCTACAAAACAATAGCCAGCTTCGGGTATATAACCAGTTTTTCCGCCTAAAAACTCTAATTCACTAGTAAAATCTTCGTTTAACAAAATGTCAGTGGAATCAACTTCCCTTTTTTGTCCTTGTAAAGTGGTAAAAATTATTTTATCCATTTTAAGCGTTTCACTTATCTCTACCTTACTTAAAGCTGACTTAGCTAATAGAGTAACTTCTCGGGCATTAGATAAATTTTCTACAGACAACCCAACCGGATCTTTAAAGCTGGTATTAGTTAGTCCTAAATCTTTAGCTTTATCATTCATGAGCTTCACGAATTCTTCTTCACTTAAATTTAAAGAGCTAACTAAGGCAGCTGTAGCTGTATTAGCTGATCCAACTAAACTTAAAGAAAATAAATCTTTTATCTTAACTTTATCGCCTAAATAAAGATAAATTCTTCCCCCTTCTCGCCGATCACTTCTTTCAATTTCATAAATTTTTTCCCAGTTAGGCTTGAGGTCTAAAACAACTAGAGCTGTCATTAATTTCGTTATACTAGCTATAGGCTGAATTTCAAAACTATTTTTCTCATTTAAAAATAAATTATTATTAGTTTCTATACTAGCATATCTGAGACTTTTCGTTTCGGGCTCATTTACCCTATATAGATAGTTGGCTGTGAGGGGACTAGATGATAAACTAACAATATTTTTATTATTTAAAAAAAATTTATTATTTAAAATTGGCTTTAAACTAAAAAAAGAACCAAAAATTATAGATAAATTAAGTAAAGCAATAACTAAAATTTTGGAAATAAATACTAAAACCATAAAATAAACAGTTAAACTTCCTCTAATTTATTCTCATTTTCTTTTACTGATAAAGAACCGTCTAAATAATCCGAGATAGTCTGATCTTTATTTAACTGGTCATAATTAGGTAATTGTTTTAAATCTTCTACGCCTAAATATCTCAAAAAATCTAAAGTAACATTATATATTTTTTGTTCAGAGTGGCTTTTTTGCTCTTCAATTAGACCCCTTATAAGTAGATTTCTTAAAATTAAACTACAATTCACTCCTCTAATTCTCTCTAAGTCTGTCTTAGAGATAGGACCCCTGTAGGCAATGATAGTTAGAGTCTCAAGACTTGGTTGACTAAGTTCACTACTAATTTCTTGTTGTAAAAAATCGCGAACTAGATCTGAATTCACTGACGAGGTAGTTAATTGATATTTATTATTATTAGAAATAAGTTGTAGTCCTGACTCTGACTCGTGATAATCAGATTGTAAATCTAACAAAACTTTTTCAAGCTCTTTTTTGTCAGTCTTTAAAAACTTAGATAAATCAGATACAGTCAAAGGCTTAGAAGAAATAAATAATAAAGATTCGATTTGTGCTTTTAAACTCATAATTTTTAATTTTTAAATATAGAAATATCACCAAATAGAGTGCTTTGTCTAAAAACTAGTTGTCTTTGTTTGGCTAACTCTAATATAGCTAAAAAGTTAATAATTATCTCTGTTTTATCAGAACTACTTGAGATAAGTTTATTAAAATTATATTGCTGTTTTTTATTTAATAAATTTTTTATATAATCAATTCTCTCCTCAATAGTAATAACTCTCTTAATTTTTTCTTCTTTCAACTTATCTATTTTAGGTCTAATACTATTTAAAAAATTAACAAAAATATCTTTTAAGGTACTTTTATCTAAATTAGTAGGAGCTAAGAAATTAATCTTAGATAAAAACTGTCTTTTAATTTGTTTCTGGCTAATATTTTTTACATACAAAAAACTTTTACCCGATGTCATCTCTTTAATATTCTCAGTTGCTTTCACAAACTCTTTATACATTCTCAACTGTAACTTAAGGTCATCTATTTCAGTTTCTTCTTCTTCGTTATATAAATATGGTAAAAGAGCCTTGGACTTAATGTAGAGTAATTTAGCAGCTATATACAAAAAATCAGCCATCTCCTCTGTCTTTATCTGCTTATTATTTTCTATATAATAAATATATTTATCACAAATAGAGGCTAAGCCAATTTCTGTAATATCTAATTCCTCTTTTTCTATAAGCTTAAGAAGTAAAGCTAAAGGACCTTGAAATTTTTCTAATTTAATTTCCATGATGCTAATTAAATTTTAATACATTGATTATTATTATATTAACCATTATTCATCCATTATACAACGTAAACTCCTGGCTGTATAAGAGTTATTAAAAATTCTAGATATATATCTATTTCTATTTATATCATTATTTCTAAAATTTCTAAAATTACGAACAGAGTATGATGTGAATAAAGTAGTAGTTTCATTGAGTCTTCTAAAGCTACCGTATATATGTTCACCACCTAGTAACAAATTAAATTTTAACAAATTATCCCCACCAGCGCTCTCATCTCTTAGAGAAATACCAGCTCCTTTAAGTAAAAATGAATTATTATTATTTAAATCACCACATCTTATATTATAATTTCCAAAGGTTAAATCACAAAGACTTTGTTCGTTAGGGCTATTAATATAATCAACAGTATAATTTTCTAAAATATTAAATTCCAAATCTGTTGGAACGTGCCAACCCTCTGGACAGGCTCCTCTGATGCCCTCAACGGTAGAGCCTTGCATAGCTTCTCTCCATAAATATAAACCACCATAGAGACGACAATTAGCTGGTTGATTGTTATAGCAGAACTTTTGAATAATACCATCATTGTTTACAGGGTCATTTGCTATACCAGCATTTAAATTGTCTTGCATCCAGCATTGATCACCTATTAACACTCCTCTATAGTATCCCGCGCCATTTCTTGTATTTAATAGCTCATTCCATGGACCACCGTCATAAGTAAACTTTTCCGGACAACACATATCAGATAAATAATTTGTACAAAATTCTGAACATGGCATTTTTCCACTTTCTCCATTATCTGCAATACAGTTACCATAACTATTTACATCACAAAATTCATTACCATTTACAATACCATCACCACAAGACTCAGTTGTTATGCATTCTCCCCAACCCAAACAATCAATATTACAAGTCTGTATCCCTTCATAGTTACCAATTGTTGTCTGACAAGTTTGCGTCTCTCCAGCGTCACAAACCTCTAGGCCATTTCTATCGCCATCGCCACACCATTGAGTTGCCTCACAATTTTCATAACCTAGACAACTATTTTTACAGGTTTTTTCCATTATATAGCCATTATTTAAAGGACAACTAACCGTATCTCCATCACAGATTTCATTACCATTTTTAATTCCATCACCACACTCTAAATCACTTAAACAAGTTCCCCAATCGGAACAATCAACTTCACAAACCTTAGCCCCTAAATAATTACCAATGGTTGTGTAGCAAGCTTGATCAGGATTAGCAGTATCACAAACTTCTATAGGTGTTGTTATTATACCATCACCACATTCAAGATCAGTTTCACAATTTCCCCAAGCTTGGCAATTAAGTAAACAGGATTGTTCTCCTCCTGGATATCCGCTAGTGGCATCACAAGGCTGTGTTGAATTAGGACCATTTTTATCACAAACTTCGTAACCATTTTTAATACTATCTCCACAATACTCTGTAGTTTGACAAGTTTGCCAAGCTAAACAATTAGCTGAACATAATTGATTTCCACTATAGCCATTTATTTCACATATTTGATTATCATTTATTTCACAAAGCTCAGGGGGGCTACTAAGCGTGCCATCGTTACAAGATAAATTCGAACTACAAGCACCATAGCCAGAACAGTCATTCTTACAAAATTGTTCTCCGCCCTCATATCCATTAGGGTCATTACAAGCTTGAGATGGACCATTTTTATCACAAGCTTCATTACCATTTACAATCCCATCTCCACACTCGAGGTCACTCTGACAAGATCCCCAGTCAGAACAATCAGCCAAGCATTCTCTTTCACCTAAATAATTACCCACACTGATATAGCAACTTATATTATTACCATCGCATTCCTCTTGACCCTCAAGTATATTATTTCCACAAGCTTGACCACCTATATCACAAGATGAATACTGACAATTAACACAAGAAGAAAATCCACCATATAAACCCACTGTACATCCTTGACCAAATCCATCACATTCCTCTAAAGGGTCTGTGTATTCATCTCCACAAACAGGTATTTTAACGCAAGCATCTGAAAGTAAACAATCTACACAACCTTTTTCTCCGGGATACCCACCCACAACACATGGTAAGCTAGTCCCATCGCACTCTTCCCAGCCTTCCAACTGACCATTACCACAAAATTGACTTCCAATATCACAAGCCCCTGTATACTGACAAGTAAGTGGATTACACTGAGTTTCACCCAAATAACCATTAAAATTACAATTTACCACACCTGAACCTTCGCAGACCTCAGGACCATTAACAATTCCATCCCCGCAAGTACCTATTGCTTGGCAATTTACTTCCCAACCCAAACAATCATTCACGCATGGTCTTTGTCCAACATAGCCATTTATTTCACACAACTTATAATTCCCATCACAAATTTCTCCCTCGTCTAATAACCCATTACCACAACCCAGGGCATTAGGATCTAAATTGATATATATTTCAGGAGATTTTTCACTTTCATTACCATAGGAATCTACTGCTGAAAGGACAAAATAATGATCGAAAGTGCTAAATTTACTAATATCTAAAATCAAACTAGACACATTAGAATTGGTTTGTATAGATTCTCCATAGATAAGAGAACGAACTCCATGATAGAGCTTATAGTAGGTAGTATCATCATCATTTTTTTGCCACTGAAAAGTAAGTGACGTTCTATCAGAAGCTAAAGCAACTTTTAAATAAGAACTATCGTTACTGACTAGTTGTGAAAAATTACTAGAAAAATAGTAAGCTACAGAAACTAAAGCAAAAAAAGATATAATCAGTAGTCCTAAAAATAAATTCTTTTTCATAAAAGTTGCTTAAAAATATTTAAATTATTTTTTATTTTTTTTAACTTTTTTTATTGCCTTAGTATTTGTCTTTTTTTTAACCGTTTTTTTAACTTTTTTTTGAGGTATTTTTTCTATTTTTATTTTTTTCTTAATACCAAAATTATCTAAAACAGCATTTTCTAATTTAACAAAATCTTCAACAGCCATTTCTACGCTATGATTCAAGCTACCAGATGAAAAAATTGCCTTATTAATTTTAGCTAATTTTTTATCTATAATAACTGGTAATTTATATAAATTACCAAAAGCACTTAGAGCCCCAGCTTTAATCTTTAAGGCGCTATCAACTATCTTCTCGCCAGGAATTTTTATAGTCTTAATTTCCTTATTTCCACTTTTACTCAAAACTTTTTTAAGCTTCTCAGTATCTAAATTATAGTCAGCTGGTAATAATATTAAATAATAGTTTTTATCCGCCTTAACTATTAAACTTTTAGCTATTTCAGAAAATTTCTTATTTAAAGTATTAGCTGCATCAATAGCGGTATAGACAGTTTTATGTTCTAAAATTTTATGAGAAATACCTGCCTTATCTAAATATGATTTTACCTTAGACGGTATCTTATCTTTTTTATTAGTCTTTTTTTTCTTAACCATAAGTATATTTTTAATTATATCTTACTATAATTATATCATAATAACTTAGTTTTAAAAAGAAAATTGATGCAAAAAACGTGCCCACTTATTCTACAAGATTGGATAAAATTCTCAATAAAAGCGACCGTAAAAGATCGCTTTTTTTATATCCAATAATATATAAATTGTTTAATTTATATAATATAGTCTAAACTTTATCTTTTTTAAAATTTAAATGTAATTCATCTAATTCTCTTTCACTAGGCTTAGAAGGACTTTGCATCATTAAATCTTGCCCTTGACCATTTTTAGGAAAAGCATAAATATCTCTAATAGAATTTAGATCCTGTAAAACCATTAAAAGCCTATCTACTCCTGGGGCATTGCCACCATGAGGTGGAGCGCCATAAGAAAAAGCTTTTATCATAGCACCAAACTTTTCATATACCTGCTCCTTACTATAACCAGCAATTTCAAAAGCCTTATACATTAACTCGGGCCTATGGTTTCTAATACCTCCTGATGAAATTTCAAAACCATTTAAAACTAAATCGAATTGATAAGCTAAAATATCTAAAGGATTCTTACTTTCTAAAGAAGCTAATCCCCCTTGAGGCATAGAAAAGGGATTGTGACTGAAATCAATTCTACCAGTTTCTATTTCACTATAATCATACATAGGAAAATCTACTATCCAGGCAAAAGCAGCTAAATTATTATCAGTTAAAGATAACATTTTAGCAATTTCTGATCTTACCACTCCTAAAGATTCGCAAGCTACTTTCCACATATCAGAACTAAAAAATATTATATCTCCACTTTTAGCATCTAAATAATCAACAATTTCTCTAATTTTTTTCGGACCTAAAAACTTAGCTATCGGTGAACTTGAACTAAGATCTTCAGAGATAATTAAATAGGCTAAACCTTTAGCGCCTTTTTTCTTAACTTCTTCTGTTAACTTATCTATAATTTTTCTACTAAATTGACTAGAATCAGAAACACATAAAGCTTTAACTACACCTTTTTTAGCTAAATTATCATCAAATACCTTAAAACCTGAATTATGACAAAGCTCACTTACATCAGATATCTCTAAAGAATACCTTAGGTCAGGCTTATCACTGCCATATTTATTTAAAGCTTCTTTCCAAGCTATACGTTTAAAACTACTATCTGAGTTTAAAGCCATTAATTTCTTATTAGAAAATTTTTCTGTAAGCTCTTTCATTAAAGGCTCCATGACTTTAAATATATCATCAATTTCTACAAAGCTCATTTCCATATCTAATTGATAGAACTCTCCATAAGCTCGATCTTGACGAGGATCCTCGTCTCGAAAACAAGGAGCTATCTGAAAATATTTATCAACTCCTCCCACCATTAACAGTTGTTTAAACTGCTGAGGAGCTTGAGGTAGAGCATAGCATTTACCTGGATGAAGACGAGATGGCACTAAAAAATCTCTAGCTCCTTCAGGGGATGAGTTAGCTAAAATAGGTGTTTGAATTTCTAAAAAACCGGCTTTAGTAAAGTAATCTCTAAAATGTTTAAAAAATTTTGCTTTAGTTTTTAAAAGATTTTGTAATTTATCCCTACGTAAGTCTAAAAATCTATATTTTAACCTCAATGATTCATTAGCTTCTCCCGCTTTTATTTCACTAATTTCAAAAGGTAAAACTTCACAGGAATTTAAAATTTCTAAACCCTTAGCTTCAATTTCAATTTCTCCAGACTCCATATCTTTATTTACCATATTCTCTGGCCGTAAACAAACCATACCTTTAATCTGCACCACCCACTCGTGTTTTAATTTTTCCGCTTCTGAAAAAGCCTCTAAACAACTATCTTTATCTAATTTAACTTGAACTAAGCCATAGTGATCTCGTAAATTTAAAAAAATTAAAGACCCATGCTTTCTAAAATACTGTACCCAAGCACTTAAAACTACTTCTTCTCCAGCTAAATCTTTATTCAATTGACCTAAATGATGAGTTCTTAACATATTTGTTTATAGTAATTATATAATTAAATACTAACTTTTTTTATACTTTTTAGCAAGTTAAAATAACTTAATTTAAGAGCGTTGAATCTTTAGCTAAACTATCTCTAAATTGAAAAATCATATATTCTTGCCATAAAATAACTAAAGACAACGCATCTTTTTCTAAAACTAAAAGCCTCTTTATTTTACTAAAATCTTCAACTTTCAAAAAATTCATTAATTTTAAACAATTTAAAGAAAGTGCAGTCTCTTTACTACCTCTTTCTTTGCTACAGCTAAATCTTCCTTGAGTTTTGTTAAAATAAAAGGGTTCTTGGCACTTGGATAAATGCCTATGACAATTTGAACAAATTTTAATCTCAGGAAATAGTCCTAAATAAAAGACAAATTTAAATTTAAAAGCCAGATTATAGAGTTCAAAATTTATAGGGCTAAGTGTTAATTTATCATTATTTAAAAAATTTAACCAATCTCTTAAAAGTAAATATAAATTATTTTCAATGTAATTGCTTCTAATTAACTGCCCATAAAACCCAAGTGACATGCCTGCTAACTGTAGTAATTTTAAGTTATTTCTAATATTTAAATGAGCTTCTATATTTTTAGCGCTTACAATATACTGACCACTTTTTCCATTAATTAACATTAAAGTAGTTAAAGATAGTGGTTGTACGTGTCCTAATAGCTTAGAATGGCTTTTTAAAGCTCCCCGCATAGACAAAGATAACCTCCCTTCTTCTTGACTATAGACCAGCACTCTTAAATCATTATCCTTAATTGCTTCAACTCTTAAAACTATTGCACTAATAATTTGTGAATTTTTATCCATTTTTTTCTAAATAAGACTGTAAAATAACCATTGCTGCCACAGAATCTCTTTTACTTTTATCAATTTTACCTAGTAAAACATCGGCTTGTTTAGAACTAAGACGCTCATCAAAAAGCTTTATAGGTAAAGAAATTTTTTCCTTTAGTGCGTTTAGAAAATTATTAAATTCTGATTTATTATTACTTTCTCCTGATAAACTTAAAGGATTACCAATTATTAGTAAATCTATTTGTTCCACAGAAGCAATCTTTTTTAATTCCTTTAAACTACTTATAGCCATTAATGGTAAAACTAAATTAGCCTCTAAAATTGCTATAGCTAAACCAATTCTCTGACTACCCCAGTCTACTGCTAAAATTCTTTCAACTTTACTCATATTACACTCTAGTTAATATTCTTGGACCATTTTTAGTTATAGTTAAGGTATTTTCAAAATGAGCACTTAATTTTTTATCTGCGGTTATAATACTAAAGTCATTATTACCTTCCTTTATTTTCCAAGTCCCCTCTGTTATCATCGGCTCAATAGCAATAACCATACCTTCTTTCAATTCTTTATTTAAATAACTATTCTCTCCAATAGAGTAATGATATACATCTGGTTGTTCATGAGCTCTATAACCCACGCCATGACCAACCATATCTCTAACCACGCCATAGCCAGCCTTAAGAGCAATAGTCTCAATTGCTTTACCAATATCATTTAAAGTGTTACCCGCCCTAGCCTGAGAGATACCTGCCTCTAAGCATTTATTAGTAACTTTCATTAATTTATGAGCTTTTGAACTAACTTTGCCTACCGCTACTGTTCTAGCCATATCAGTATAGAAACCCCCTCCTTCACTATATTTATTTATCGGCCAAGTCTTACCTTGCCAGGAAGATCCTTTTTTATAAGGCCACTCCATGCCTATATCTACACTTATTATATCTCCTGACTGTAGAATTTTTGCCGGAATAGCTGTACCGTGCACTACTTCTTCATTAATAGAGGTGCAAAGGGCTGTGGGGAAAAATAAATCACCACCCATAGGATAATCTTTAAAAGCAGGGCGACCTCCAGCCTTAGCTATTTCCACTACGGCTAAATCCTCTAAATCTTCTGTACTTACGCCTGGCTTGATTTGCTGTAAAACTTTGTTTAAAATTGTAGTTAAAATTATTCCTCCCTGGGAAATAATTTCAATTTCTTCTGCTTTTTTTATTAACATATTTTTTTGATATATTTTTTTAACCTCGCAAACTTATGTACAAAATATATAACCCGTACATGAATAAAAGAATAATGCCTTCACGTCTAGTTAAAATATTCTTTTTTCCTGCGTATATAAGTGGTAGTAATACAAGAGTGACTACTATAAGTAACAGAATGTCAAAATTTAACTTATCATTATAGTATATAGGATTTATAGTAGCACTAAGACCTAATATCCACAAAAGATTAAAAATATTAGAACCTATAACATTGCCCACCGCCATATCAGCATCACCTCTTTTAGCAGCTACCACTGAAGTCACCAACTCAGGCAAAGATGTTCCAATAGCTACCACTGTTAGACCAATTAATGCTTCACTAAGACTAAAAAACTCAGCTATTTCTATTGCTCCCGAAACAATCCAACGACCACCAACAAACAAACCTACCATGCCTAAAACAATATATAAGGCAGATTGCCAGTTTTTATAACGTTTTATCTCAGACCCTTTTGAATTAATTCTTAAATTATTCAGACTATAATCTCGGTCTTTTTTTAAACTAAAGGTATAATATAGGAAGATTATGAAAAATAATATCAAAATTAAACCATCCATACGAGCTAAACCGTTTATAAGACCACCTTCTATTAAAAAATCATTAACTAAAATAAAAACAGCAATAATTGCCAGTAGAGAAAATGGAATTTCTCTATAAATAGTCTGCTTTTTTACCAAAAGTGGAGAAACTAAGGCCGTAGCTCCTAGAATAAGCAAAGTATTAGAAAAGTTAGAGCCAATAATATTACTTATAGCTAAATCTGAACTACCACTTAAAGAAGCTAAAACAGAAACTATTAATTCAGGCAATGATGTGCCAAACGCCACAATGGTTAAGCCAATCATTATAGAGGAGAATCCAAATTTTTTAGCAATAGAAGAAGAACCAATAACTAAAAAATTGGCTCCTTTTATAAGTAAAACAAAACCTAGTAAAAATAAAACTGTACTTAAAAACATAATTATTTACCTAAATATTTCAATATTTTTTTTATTTCCCTCTCATCGTCACGACTAAGATTCTCTGTCCTTTTCTTAATTTTTGACCAAGCCCTATAACGCATAGATCTACCAAACTTACCATTTTGAATATAGTCTTCATAGTCATCAATTGTCTCAATAATTGCTTCTAAGTTATCTTGCAAGTTCTTGTATTTTCCATGACGAGTTAAGTTCTTTAATTTAAGTCTAAAACTTGAAGCGCCTACTTTAGTTTCAAAATCTTCATCTGGTTTTGGGAGTGAATTTATATCCATATATTATATTAATTATATATCTATAGTATAGTATAAGTTAAAGAAAGTTTAAACCATTGACAAATATACATAAATATGCTATGATGTATTTAGATAACCCATCTAAACCCTAAGCAGCCGGGTTAATAGGCAGCAAAAGCTCTTTAAAATAAAATAATTAAATTATGAAAAAAATCAATGTTTTATTAACTGCAGTATTATTTGTTTTCTTGGCATCATTTACTTGCTTATTTTCCTGTCAAAGAGATGTTGACTCTTTAACGATAGTATCGAAAATTGTTACCCAGAGTAAAGAATTTCATGTTTACGAAATAAATAAAGATCTAACGATCAAAGACATGGAGAAGCTTTTAAGAAAGCAAAACGACAGTGTTTACTTAAATGTCGGTGAAATGACCGATCTTATTAGCGACTTTGCTACCGTAAATTGTAGAACTTTTCCTAAGGACTATACGACTTTAATGATTGTAAATTTTGATAACAATTATATCCTTAATGAGGTTTCATGGAAAGGTAATGATTTGATCATAAACGTTAACAGATTGGATAAAAAAATAGTTTGGAAAACTGATCAAAATATCCAAATTATAGTTCCCGCGATTTAATCATACAACAACCCTAGTCCCGCTTTAAAAAATAAGCGGGATTTTTTTATAAGCATTAAAAATAACCCGCTTTAGCGGGTGTATACTTTTAGAGCTATTTAATAAAATAATATAAAACTATTTTATACTTCTTTAAGTCTTCTAATTACTCATACTCTCTCATAGTCAACTGAGATTCAACTTGTTTAACAGTCTCAATAACTACAGAGACAACGATGAGTAAACTAGTTCCGCCAACAGCTAAAGCCTGAATACCTGTAAAGTATCGCATAATTAGTGGTAAAATAGCTATTAAACCTAAAAATAACGCACCAACAAAAATTATTTTATGAGTAGTATTACCTAAATACTCAGCAGTTTGCTTTCCAGGTCTAATACCAGGAATAAATCCACCTTGTCTCTGCAGATTTTCTGAAATTTGATCAGGATGAAAAATAACTTCTGTATAGAAATAGGTAAAGGCAAAAACTAAAATAAAGTATAATATACCGTAAATTAATTGATTATTAAAAATATTTATGACCCAAGTAGCCATATTAGCTATCCAGACAGTTTCAGCATTAACAAAAAATTGAGCTATCATGGAAGGAAATAAGATTATAGAAATAGCAAAAATAATCGGAATAACACCGGCCATATTAACTCTTAGAGGTAAATGCGTACTAGTTCCTCCATAAGCCCTACTGCCTCTAATTTGCCTAGCATATTGAACAGGAATATTCCTCTGCCCTTCATTTATAATAATCACCCCAACAACAGTTACAATAGTTATAGCTATAAAACCTAAAATCATAAACATTTGTGATTGATCAAAATTAGCCGCAATCTGCTGGACAGCTCCAGGTAAAGCAGAAATAATACCAGCAAATATTAGCAAAGAAATACCATTACCAACTTGTTTTTCTGTAATAAGTTCACCTATCCACATTAAAAATACAGTACCTGCGGTAATAGTAACAATCATAGAAAACAGATCAAAAGCTGCTAGATCACCTAAAATTTGATAACCTGAACCTCTCAACAAGGCTATCATACCATAAGCTTGCAAAGCAGCTAAAGGAACAGTTGCCCATCTAGTCCAAGCATTAATTTTTTGTCTGCCTGACTCGTCTTTCTGCATTTCCTCAATTTTTGGAACAATCATTCCAAGAAGTTGAAATATAATAGATGAAGTGATATAAGGTGCAATTCCCATCATTACAATAGAAAAATTTTGCATACTACCGCCAGAGAATATATTGATAAGACCAAGTACTTGATTGGAAGCGAATAGATCACTTAAAGCCTCAGCATTTACCCCTGGGATAGGAATATGAGCAGCTAAACGAAAAATTACTAACATTGCTAAAACAAATAGTATTTTATTTCTTAAATCTTTAACTTTCCAAATTTGTACCAACTTATCCCACATATATAATTAATTATTACTTAACCTGACTTTTAATAGTTTCAGACATTTTTACTTTTTCAAATTTTAAATTTTTTATACTTAAAACCTCTTTACCTAAAATTTTAATTGGCAAATCAGTTTTTTTAATAAGATTTTTCTCTAGTAAACTCTCTGGACTAACAACTTCACCCTCTTTATAATTAATATTAATATTAATTACTGAAACAACTTGATTTTTAGGTTTAGAAGATTTAAAACCACGAGATTTAGGAATTTGAAGAAGTCTTGCCTTCATTCCAAGTCTTTTTAAATTACTTACACCCGATCTACATCTTTGACCCTTCTGTCCCTTACCACTATAGGTTCCTGTACCAGAAGCATTACCACGTCCAATACGTTTTCTATTTTTTTTAACTCTTTTTGGTTTTTTTAAATTATTTAATTCTAGAGACATATGTTTCTATTCTTATTTGTTATTAACTTTATCCTCTTTTTTATTATCAGCTTTATTTTCATTAGTTTCAACCTTAGTTATTTTAGAATTATTACTAACTTCAACTTTTCTTAGTTGTCTTAAAGCATTAACAGCGCAACGAGCATTATTAATTTTATTATTAGTTCCTAATATTTTAGCACTAATATTTTTAATACCCACCAATTCTAAAATACTTCTAACTACTCCACCTGCTATAACACCACGACCCTGTCTGGCAGGTTTAAATATTATTTTAGCTGCTCCCTCATGTTGATAAATTTCATGAGCAATAGTTCCGCTTTCCATAGAAACAGACACCATATCTTTTTTTGCTTTATTTACAGCTTTGTTAACTGCAATACTAACATCAGCTCCTTTTCCAACAGCCACAGCAACTTTGCCATTTTTATCACCTATACCTACACAAGCTCTAAAACTCATACGTTTACCACCTGCCATAACCCTAGTAACTCTAGCTATATCTAAAATTCTTTGTTCAAATTCATCCTTTTTATCATTCCTATCCCTTCTATCTCTTCTCTGTTTATTTTTTTTATCACCATAAACAGATTTAGCTACTACTTTTGAAGCTCCATAACTAGTATTAGATTTTGTAGAGGCCACTTGGCTACTAGTTTTTTCCTTCGCCTCTGTTGTTTTTTCTTTATCCATATTAACTTTAAATATAAATTAAAATATTAATCCGCCATCTCGAGCTCCTTCCGCAGCCGCCTTAACACGACCATGATAACGACAAGAACCTCTATCAAAGACAACTTTAGTAATTTTTTTATCTTTAGCTTTTTGTGCTAGTAGCTTACCTAAAACAAAACTATCCTCAGTCTTTGATTTAGAATCTTTTATCTCTTTAGAATGAGCACTTACTAAAGTTTTTCCAGAAGCATCATCAATTATTTGTAAAAAGATTTCCTTATTAGAACGATACGCGCTTAATCTAAGTGCTCCTGTTACTTTATTATTTATCTTAGACCTAACTTTTTTGTGAAGTCTTGCTTTAGTTTTTTGTTTTTTAATTTGAATATTCATAAAATTTAATAAATATTTTTATTCACCTTTAGCGGCTGTTTTACCTTCTTTTTTAATTAATACTTCATCTAAATATTTAACGCCTTTACCCTTATACACATCGGGCTTTCTAGTTTTTCTAATCCTAGCTGCAGTTTCTCCAACGAGTTGTTTATCTAAACCAGCAATAGTTATAATATTTCCTTCAATAGTAGCATCTATTCCTTCAGGAACAACAAATTCAACTGGATGGGAATAACCTAAATTTAATGTAAGATTATTACCACTAATACTTGCCCTATAACCTACACCATTTATCTGAAGTTTTTTTTCAAAACCAACACTTACTCCAATCACTAGGTTATTAAATAAACTACGATAAAGTCCCCAATAAGCCTTTCCTTCACGACTCTTTTCATCTAATGAAGAAACAATTATTTCTTTCTCGCTTATATCAACTTTTACTTTTTTATTTAAAAATTTTTGACTTAACTTACCCTTAGGACCTTCTACAAAGACCTCACTTCCAGAAAGTTTTGCTTTTACTCCCTGGGGTAAACTAATTGGTAATTTTCCTATTCGTGACATAAAATTACTGATTAATAAATTTTACAAATTAATTCTCCACCAACTTTAAACTTTTTAGCTTGTCCACCTGTCATAATACCAGAAGAAGTGGAAACTATTGCTAAACCAAATCCGTTTAAAACTTTAGGAATTTTGTCTTTTTTAACATAAACTTTTAGCCCTGGTTTAGAAATCTTTTTTAAATTACTAATATAAGGCTTACCGTTCTTTTTATATCTTAAAACAATTCTTAATTGATCAAAGTTACTATTTTTTGAGCCTTTATCACCTCCCTTAATAACTTCAGTTTTTCTTATCCAGCCTTCAGTTTCTAAAATTTTAGCAACATTATATTTAATTTTACTCATAGGCAAGACAAGGTCTGCTTTTTTCACAGCAGAAGCATTACGAATTCTTGTTAACATGTCTGCGATTGGATCTGTCATAAATTTTATAACTTATTTTAAAACTTTTTATTTACCAACTTGATTTTTTAATTCCTGGTAGGTCACCATTATCGGCTAACTCCCTAAAACAAATTCTACATAAATCAAAATCTCTTAAATATCCGTGATTGCGACCACAACGCCAACAACGATTAATTTTTCTAGTAGAAAATTTTGGTTTTTTATTTGCTTTTACAATTAATGCTTTTCTAGCCATATACTATTTTTTAAATGGAAATCCAAGCAACTTGAAAAGTTCCAAGCCTTGTTCCCTGTTTTTGGTATTAGTAACTAAGGTAACTTCTAAACTAAACATATTATCACTATCTTCTAAGCCAATTTCTGGAAAAGAAGTGTGTTCTTTAAAACCAATATTTAAATTTCCGGCTTTATCAATAGATGAAACATTTAATCCTCTAAAATCTCTAACTCTAGGAAATGTAATTGCCACTAATTTTTCAACAAAATCATACATTCTTTCTTTTCTAAGCGTAACCATTGCTCCAATTACAGTGCCTTCTCTAAGTTTAAAAGCAGAAATTGATTTTTTAGCTTTAGTAAAAATTGGTTTTTGTCCTGATAACTCCCTTAAGGCCTTCTCTATTCTACTGATATATTCCTTTTCTTTAGTAAATCTTCCAAAACCTACATTTACTACCACCTTAGATATTCTTGGAGCTACCATAATATTTTTCAAAGCAAATTCTTTCTTTAACTGTGGAACAGTTTCTTTATTATATTTTTCTTGTAAACTATTCATATTTATATAATTATTAAACAAAGGTTTCCTGACATTTACTACACTGTCTATATTTCTTTTTTCCAGACTCACCTTCAACAAATTTATAGGAAACTCTGGTTACTTTATTGCATTTAGGACAAACTAAACCCAAATTGGACATGTCTACTAGAGCAGGAAATTCAATTCTTTGACCTTTCTCACCCTGTCTACTAGGACGTAAATGCTTAATTAAAAGATTAAGTCCTTCTACGCTAGCTCTTTTATCCTCTCTGACAATTTGCATTACTTTACCTTCTTTATTCTTGTCTTTACCAGCTAACATTATTACTTTGTCTCCTTTTTTTATTTTCATAAACTTAAATTATGTTTTTACAAAACCTCAGGTGCTAATGAAGCTATCTTAAAATATCCCGCTTTTCTAACTTCTTTAGCTACAGGGCCAAATATACGGGTAGCTTTTGGCTCTTTCTTTTCTTTATCAACAATTACACAGGCATTATCACTAAAACGTAAATAAGTGCCATCAGATCTTCTAATTTCTTTAGCTGTTCTAACTATCACTGCTCTTAAAACATCACCTTTCTTTATAGGAGAATGTGGCACAGCTTCCTTAACTGTTACAGTAATAATATCACCTACGCTAGCATATCTTCTTTTATAGCCACCCAAAACTCTAATACACAAAACTTTTTTGGCTCCAGAATTATCAGCTACTTTTAATCTTGACTCTGTTTGAATCATATTCTTTATTATTAATACAAATTAATATAATACTCGCCACTTTTTATCTCTACTTAAAGGGCGACACTGAGCGAAATCAACCTTATCCCCATCTTTATACTGATTTTTTTCATCATGAACCTTATACTTCTTAATTACAGAATATCTTTTCTTGTACTTAGGATGTATTTTAGTATTATTCACTTCAACAATTATAGTTTTTTCACTTTTACTACTACAAACCACCCCACTAAGTTTTCTTACAACTTTAGCTTTCTTATCTTCAGTTTCTATTTTTTTGGCTGATTTATTTTTTTCCATATAAATTATTTTTTATTGACTGTTTTCTCATTATTAATTAAAGTAAGTATTCTGGCAATATCTTTTTTAACTACACTTATCTCTTTAACATTTTTTAATTGCTTGTTAGAATCTTTAAATCTAAGAGCTCTTAACTCTTCTCTCTTTTCAGCTAAAGCCTCGTGTAGGTCTTTTAATTCTTTGTTTTTAAATTCTTTAATTTTCATAATATTATTTACTGACGAATTTACATTTAATTGGCAGTTTATAAGCAGCCAAGTCTAATACCTTTTTAGAAGTAGCTTCATCCATACCTGCTACTTCAAACATAACTGTCCCTGGCTTTACTATAGCTACATAATGATCTACAGCTCCCTTACCTTTTCCCATAGGCATTTCTCCACCTTTTTTTGTAACAGGTTTATCAGGAAAAATTCTTATCCATATCTTACCACCTTTTTTAGTATATTTAGTAATAACTTTTCTAGCTGCTTCAATTTGCCTTGAACTAACCCAACTTCCTTCAAGAGCTTTAAGACCATAAGATCCAAAACTAACTTTAAGTAAACTACTAGCCTTGCCACTATGGTAACGTTTATGTTCTTTTCTATATTTTGTTTTTTTTGGCATTAACATAAATTTCTAAAACTTAATTTCTTTTTCCTATTACTTCACCTTTGTCTGACTTTGAAGTATCTTTATTAAAAACTTCGCCTCTATATATCCAAGCCTTAATACCTATAGCTCCATAGGTAGTAAAAGCAGCGCCACGAGCATAACTTATATCAGCTCTAAGAGTTTGCAAAGGTACTTTTCCAGAAACTAGTTTTTCACTTCTAGCAATTTCAGCTCCATTGAGTCTACCAGAAACCATTACCTTAACTCCTAATGCTCCTGCTCGCTCTACTCTATTTATAGCTTGCTTCATTACTCTTCTAAAAGGCATTCTTTTTTCAATATCTAAGGTCATTGATTGAACAAGTATTTGTGCACTTAAATTTGGACGACTTACCTCTTTTACATTTAACTGAATTTCATTAGGACGGAAATTTTTTAAAAACATTTTATGTAATTTTTTCTTTATATCTTCAATACCAGTTCCCCCTCTACCAATAATAATTCCCGGTTTACCTGTATGAATATCAATACTTATTTTATTTGCACCACGAGAGATCTCTACTGCATCAACACCTGCTTCCATGTAATTTTTTAAAATATATTTACGAATGCAAACATCTTGGCGAACACTTTTAATATAATCATCACCTTTTTTAAACCATACTGATGGCCAAGTTCTGATAATACCTATTCTTATAATTTTTGGATTTATTTTCTTTCCCATAATATTTAATATTTATAACTAACCCGACTTTCGGCGAAACATTTTTCTAGATGATCCTTTAGAGCTTTGACTATCAACTTTATCATGTGAACTTAAGTGCTTAGAATCATTTATTTCTACCTTTTTTTCAGTTTGTTTATCATCACTATTCTTTACATCATCACTTTTTTTACTATCTTTAGCAATTTTTTCTTTTTTAGGTTTCTTGCCAATTTCATTAATATTTACAGGTTTATCTATAGTTTGTTTTTTAGCCTCTTTAACTCCTGAATCAACTATTTCCCCTAAAATTAACTCGACGTGACTACCTCTTTTTCGTAAAACTGTAGCTCTCCCATGAGCTCTTGGCATCCATCTTTTTAAAGTAAAACCTTCATTTACAGAAATTTTATTAATCTTTAAATTATCTTTATCTAGACTAAAATTATTTTCTGCATTAGATATAGCTGAGCTAACTAATTTTAGTAAAGGTTTACCCGCTTGCTTATTAGAAAACCGTAACTGAGCCATAGCAGCCTTAACCTCCATACCTCTAACTAAGGTAGCTAGTAGTCTAACTTTACGTGGAGAAATTCTTAAATTGTTTAAACTTGCTTTAACTTCCATATATTTTTAACTTATTTAGATTGAGCTTTAGCCATTTTACCTCCATGAACAACGAATTTTTTAGTTGGAGAAAATTCTCCTAAACGATGACCAACCATATTCTCTACAATATAGACTGGTAAATGTTGCTTACCATTATGTACTCCTACAGTAAATCCTACCATTTCTGGACTAATAGTAGAAGCCCTGTCCCAGGTTTTTACTATTGTTTTATCATCTGCTTTTAAAGCTTGCAATTTTTTTAGCAATCTTTCATTTACGTATGGTCCTTTTTTTAAACTTCTGGACATAATATTTTAAATTTAATAATTATATTTTTATCTTCTACCTTTACTTCGACGTTTAATAATCATCTTATTACTCCTATTCTTCTTTTTTCTAGTTTTAACACCCAGGGCAGGTTTACCCCATTTAGTCTTAGGATGCTTTAAACCAATAGACTGATTACCTTCACCACCTCCATGAGGATGATCTACAGGATTCATAGCTGATCCTCTAACCGTTGGTCTAATACCTAATTTTCTTTTTCTACCAGCAGAACCTAATTTAATATGTCTTTTATCAGGATTACTTACAGCGCCGATAGTACATAGACAATCCTTACTAATTAACCTAATCTCACCTGATGGTAATTTTAATTGAGCATACTTACCTTCAACACCCATTACCTTTAGATAATTTCCAGCTCCTCTGGCAATTTTAGCTCCTTTTCCGGGTTGCAATTCAACACAATTAACAGCTACTCCAGCAGGAATATTTTTAGCTGGCATAGCATTACCAACTTTTATATCCACTTTTGTTAAACTACTAGAGATAATTTGATCTACTTTAACTTCGGCTGGAGCGATTATATATCTTTTCTCACCATCAGCGTAAACTAATAGGGCTAAACGAGCTCCTCTATTTGGATCATATTCAATCGCACTTACTTTAGCAGGAATATCATATTTATCTCTTTTAAAATCTACAATTCTAACATAACGTTTTACTCCACCACCACGATGACGAACAGTAATTTTACCACTACTATTTCTACCACCTCTTTGTTTTTTTATAACCACTAAATTCTTTTCAGGTTTACTTTTAGTAATATCAGCAAAGTCATCAAAAATAGCTTGTCTGCGACCTGGCGTGGTTGGTTTTACTTTCTTAATACCCATATTTAAAAATTATTATACACCTTCATAAATATTTAAACTCTTTCCCTCTGCTAAACTAACAATAGCCTTCTTCCAGTCCTTTCTTTTTCCTGTTTGTTTACCACGTCTGACTTTCTTACCTTGATTATTAATTATATTAACACTTAGAGGTTTAATGTTATATACAGAGTATATTGCTTTCATGATTTCTATCTTATTAGCTTCCCTTGAAACAACAAAAACATATTGACCTTTAGAAGCTAAATTAGCAGCTTTTTCAGTAACTAATGGTTTTATTAACACCTTATAAGCAGAGTTATTCTTACTACTTATTTTCTTGGTACTTATTTCTTTTTTCTTATTATCTTTAGTTACCTTTTTTAAATTAGTTTTATCTGTATCAGAATATAAATCCTTCATGCTAGGCTCAGGCACTTTTTCAGTTTCTTTTTCATCTTTAGTTTTTTTATTAAACAAAGCCATATTTATTTATTATATCTTGTTTCTAAATTTTTAACTGCTTCTTCTGTAATAATTAAATTTCTATATTTAAGTAAATCTAAAATATTAATATTATCTAAATTCAATAACTTTACACCACTTAAATTTCTGCTAGAATATTTTAACTTCTCTTCAGTTTTATCAGCAAGTATTAATAGACTTCTTCTCCGATCATTAATTTTAAAAATATTTTTTTCAAATGAAGCCACAACTGTTTCAATATCTTTAGTTTTAAATTCCAATACTTCCCATTTATCCAAAACTGCTAAAAGTTGACTATTTAACTTATCACTTAAAGCCATAAGTATCGCTTTTCGCTTCATTTTTAAATTAATTTTTTGACTAAAATTTCTATCTTTTCTAGGACCAAAAGTTACACCTCCACCTATCCAAATAGGTGAACGATTTGACCCTGCTCTAGCTCTACCAGTTCCCTTCTGTTTCCAGGGCTTTTTTCCACCACCTCTAACCTCTCCTCTGGTTTTAGTATGAGCTAAAACCTGTCTTTGGTTAGCCCTTTGAGAAACTACGGCTTGATGTAATAAATCAGCATTTATTTCTACTGAAAAAGCTTTTTTAGATAAAGCTAATTCACCTACACTTTCTGCTTTTTTATTATATATTTTTACTTTAGTAGACATAAATATTTATTAACTCTGTTTTTTTTCATTAGAATTTTCTTCTTTAATCTTAGCCTCTTTCTTTACTTCATCCTTAACCTTAGACTCTTCTTTTGATTCTTCTTTAACTTCTACACTCTCCTTAACCGCTTCTTCCTTAACTGTTTTTTCTTCAACTTTTTTTTCTTCCTTCTTTTTTATAACTAATTCACCTTCTTTTGATTTTATCATCACTAAACTACTGTAATAACCAGCAATAGCACCTTTAATGTATAATATATTTTTTTCTTCATCAACCTCTATAATTTCTAAATTACTAACACTTACTCTATCGCAACCCATTCTACCCGGCATACGAACACCTTTGAAAACGTGCCCTGCACCCGCAGAACCAATAGAGCCAGGCATTCTTAACTGATCTTTATTACCGTGAGTAGCTTTCTGACCAGCAAAGCCATGTCTTTTAACCACACCTTGAAATCCCTTACCTTTAGATATTCCTGTAACGCAAACTTTATCACCCACAGAAAAAGTATTTAAAGAGACTTGAGAGCCTTCTTTAACATCTTCTCCTATTTCCTCTATTCTAAATTCTTTTTGATAACGAGGAAAAATATTTAATTTCTTAAATCTAACAAGTTGTGGTTTCTTAATATTTTTTTCTTTTCTTTTTCCCAAGCCTAAACAAACTGCGCTATAGCCATCTCTACTCTTACTTTTAATAGCACTAACTACACAGTTTTCAACCTTAACCGCTGTAACTGCTACAAGCTTATCATTTCTCCAAACTTGCGTCATATTTTGTTTTTCTCCTAATATGAATTTCATAACTGTTTAAATAAAAAACTGGCTTTTCAATAAACCAGCGAACAACCTAAATTACTAGGTGCTTATATAAGCTATTTGTTCGAATTGTTTGTTTATTGATTTACCTCCAGTAATACTAAATTTTATTTAAGAACTTTCTTGAATTAAGAGTTTCTTAGACAATCATTAGTATTTTATTTTATATAATTTTATTTTACTGCATTTTTATTTCCACGTCAACCCCTGCAGGAAGATTTAAACTACTTAAGCCCTCAATGGTTTTTTGACTTGGTTCTATAATGTCAATTAAACGTTTGTGTACTCTCATTTCATACTGATCTCTAGCGTCTTTATGCACAAAAGTTGAGCGATTTACAGTATACTTTCTTTTTTCTACCGGTAAAGGAATGGGACCAAAAATTTTTTCATCATTTCTAGAAGCAACCTCCATGATAGTCTTTGTAGATTGGTCAATAATTTTATGATCAAAGGCTTTAATCTTTATTCTCATTCTAACCTTAAAATCTTTACTATCAACTTTTTCATTATTGGCCTTTTTTTCTTCGGCCTGTACTTTTTTTTCTGCCATAGCAATAACTTATTAATTTATTAAATAGGCACTATAAAACCCCGAATAAAATTCGGGGCTTAAAGTATCTATTTGATTATTTTAGTAACCACACCAGCTCCAACAGTTCTTCCACCTTCACGAATAGCAAATCTCTGTTTTTCTTCAAGAGCAATAGGAGAAATTAATTTAACTATTAAATTAACAGTATCTCCAGGCATAACCATTTCAGTTCCTTCAGGTAAAGTTATTTCACCTGTAACATCAGTAGTTCTGATATAGAATTGAGGTTTATAGCCTTTAAAGAATGGTTTATGACGTCCGCCTTCATCTTTACTTAAAATATATACCTCAACTTCAAATTCAGTATGAGGAGTTAAAGTTCCTGGTTTTATAAGAACTTGTCCTCTCTCTACTTCATCTTTTTTAGTTCCACGAAGTAAAATACCAGCATTATCTCCAGCCCGACCCTCATCTAATAGTTTGTTAAACATCTCTACTCCCGTTACAGTAGTTTTCTTAGTATCCATAAGACCAACTATTTCTACTTCTTCACCAACCTTAATAACACCTCTTTCAATACGTCCTGTTACAACTGTACCTCTACCTTCAATTGAAAAAATATCTTCAATTGGTAATAAGAAAGGTTGATCAACTGGTCTCTCTGGTGTAGGAATATATTCATCCAAAGTTTTAAGAAGATCTAAAACATTTTTAGCTTCATCACCAGTTGGATTTTCTAATGATTTTAAAGCACTACCTCTGATAATTGGCGTTTCATCACCTGGAAATTCATATTTCTTAAGCAAGTCACGTACCTCTTCCTCAACTAAATCAATAAGTTCTTTATCTTCAACCATATCACACTTATTCAAGAAAACTACAATTTTAGGAACGCCAACTTGACGAGCTAAAAGTATATGCTCTCTAGTCTGTGGCATAGGTCCGTCAGTAGCTGAAACCACTAAGATAGCCCCGTCCATTTGAGCTGCACCTGTAATCATATTTTTTACATAATCAGCGTGACCTGGACAATCAACGTGAGCATAGTGTCTATTCTCTGATTCGTATTCAACGTGAGCAGTGGCAATAGTAATACCACGAGCTTTCTCTTCAGGAGCAGCATCAATTTGATCAACATCCTTGTTAGAAGCGCTTAAGCCATTGGCAGCTAAAACTTTTAACATAGCTGCAGTTAAAGTTGTTTTACCATGATCAACGTGGCCAATAGTACCTACGTTAACGTGTGGTTTGTTTCGTTCAAATTTTTCAGACATGTTTGTATGTTTACGACCCTCAATGGAGGTTATCTGTCCAACTATATGGGACAACCAGTCGCGTATATTATTAAATTTATAAATTAATTTATTTGTAATTATTTAGTTTGTATCACTAGCTGAATTCTTTATTTGATTAGGAATTTTCCACTTACTCTTATTTTTTTCTAAAACATTAGATATTGGTACCGGACCATTTTTATAATCTTTATCTGAATAAACTGGTCTAGAAATATTATCACTAGAAAAGTTAGAAAAATCTTCCTCAGAGACATCTTCATCTTCTATATTAGCTTCAGTATTTTCAGACTTCATTTTATCAACTTGCTCAGGGCTTGTCAACACCTCATTTTCTGGGCTTTTTTCACTTTCTGAAACCACATTAGATTCTGTGATAAACTTTTCATAATCTGTTAATGAAATTGCCACCCAAGAATTATCTGGTTCTTCTGGATTATAGACAAGTAATCTATCTCCTGCTTGCTGACTTAATTTTAGAATTTTTAATAAATGATTCATAGTATCAAGAATATTTATTTAAGCATTTTTTTCTTGAATCTTTTCTAATATATTTCTAGGCACTTCTGAATAATGTAAAAACTCCATAGTATAATTAGCTCTACCTTGACTCATAGAACGCAAATCCGTGGCATAGCCAAACATCTCTGACAATGGTACTTTCGCATCAACAACTTTAATATTAGCTCTATCTGTCATATCTCCAATTTGACCACGACGAGCATTTAAGTCTCCAATAATATTTCCCATGTAGTCCTCAGGTGTGGTAACTTCTACTTTCATAACTGGCTCCAAAAGAACTGGTTTAGCTTTTTTACAAGCATCTTTAAAAGCAAAGATAGCTGCCATTTTAAAAGCTAACTCAGAAGAGTCAACTTCATGGTAAGATCCATCAAATACAGCTACTTTTACATCTACCATTGGATAACTAGCTAAAATACCATTATTCATAGCATCTTTTACACCTTTTTCAATAGCAGGAATATACTCTCTTGGAATTGAACCACCTTTTACTTCGTCTAAAAATTCAAAACCTTTACCCTCTTCATTTGGTTCAACGCGTAAATAACAATGACCATATTGACCCTTACCGCCTGACTGCTTAGCATATTTATACTCGGCTTGAGCTATTTCTCTAATTGTTTCTCTATATGATACTTGTGGTTGACCAATATTAGCCTCTACATTGAACTCTCTTTTCATACGATCGATAATAACATCTAAATGAAGTTCTCCCATTCCAGAGATTAAAGTTTGATTAGTTTCTTCATCTGTCTCTATTCTAAAAGTAGGATCTTCCTCGGCTAATTTTTGTAAAGCTACACCCATTTTTTCTTGATCAGCTTTAGTCTTGGGTTCTACAGCAATCTTAATAACAGGCTCTGGAAAAGTAATTGACTCTAAAAGTAAAGGTGAATCTTCAGCACTTAAAGTATTGCCTGTAGTAGTATCTTTTAAACCAACTACCGCAGCAATATCTCCGGCATAAAGCTCTTTAATTTCTTCACGACTATTGGCATGCATTCTAACTAAACGACCAACTCTTTCTTTATTACCTGTAGAAGAATTTAAAATGTAGCTACCTGCATTTAAAACTCCACGATAAACTCGGACAAAACATAATTTACCCACAAAAGGGTCAGTGGCAACCTTAAATGCTAAAGCAGTAAAAGATTCATTATCATTAGCTTTAATTAATATTTCTTTAGTTTCATCATTAGCATCATGAGCTATAATATCTGGCACCTCTAGTGGCGACGGTAGATAATCTATAACAGCATCTAAAACAGGTTGTACACCAATATTTTGTAGTGCTGTACCACAGAAAACAGGATAAATTTCATTATTTATAACACCTTTTTTAGCAGCTTTCTTTAATTCTTCCTCACTTATTTCTTCTCCACTTAAATATTTTTCAGTAATAGCTTCATCGCATTCAGCAATCTTTTCAATCATCTCTGACCTATACTTCTCTACTTCAGCTTTCATATTTTCAGGAATTTCTATTTCCTCCTTAACTTCACCAAAACTACCACTAAACTTAAAAGCTTTTTTACTAACTAAGTCAATAATTCCAGAAAAACTGTCTTCTGCTCCAATAGCTAATTGAAAAGCAACAGCTCTAGGATTTAATCTATCTTTAATAGAATCAAGACTCATAGCAAAATCTGCTCCCATTTTATCCATTTTATTAATAAAACAAAGTCTTGGCACATGATATTTATCAGCTTGTCGCCAAACTGTCTCAGATTGAGGTTCTACTCCAGCTGAACCATCAAAAACAGCCACAGCTCCATCTAAAACTCTAAGTGATCTTTCTACTTCTACAGTAAAATCAACATGCCCAGGAGTATCAATAATATTAACCTTATTATTCTGCCAAAAACAGGTTGTAGCAGCGGATGTAATAGTAATACCCCTTTCTTTTTCTTGTTCCATCCAGTCCATATCAGCTTCTCCACTATGGGTTTCACCAATTTTATGTTTTTTACCTGTATAAAAAAGCACTCTTTCAGTAAAAGTGGTTTTTCCAGCATCAATGTGAGCCATAATACCGATATTTCTGATTTTATCTAGGGAATAGTCTCGAGGCATAATATTAATTAAATTTATTTATATATTAATTTTACAAAAATTATTTTAGCGTGAAAAATGAGCAAAAGCCTTATTTGACTCAGCCATTTTATGCACATTTTCTCTCTTTTTAACAGCGTTTCCTTCTCCATTAGAAGCATCTAATATTTCAATAGCTAACCTCTCGTCCATATCTTTACCCTTTTTAGATTTAGCAGCTTCAATTAACCACTTACAACCTAAGTAATAACGTCTTTCACCTCTAACTTGATAAGGCACTTGATAATTTGCCCCACCTACACGACGACCTCTAACTTCAACTAAAGGTGAAGCCTTTTTAATCGCTTTATTAAAAATATGTCGGGGGTCTTGTTTGGTTTTGTTTTTAATAATTTCAAAAGCACCGTAGACAATACTTTCTGCTACAGTTTTTTTACCATCTTTCATGATGTAGTTTATAAGCTTAGAGATAGTTTCATCACTATATTTTAAATCAGCTGGTATATCTCTTTTTGGAGCTTTTTTTCCTCTCATAATTTAAAAAATTAATTTTTAGCTTTCTTAGTACCATAACTACTACGACTCTTTTTTCTATCAGCCACACCTTGAGAGTCATATACACCTCTAACTATTTTATATCTCACACCTGCCAAATCTTTAGTACGACCACCTTTAATCAGTACTACTGAATGTTCTTGTAGATTATGTCCCATACCAGGAATATAAGCAGTAACCTCCATTCCATTAGACAATCTAACTCTAGCGATTTTTCTCAGAGCTGAGTTAGGTTTTTTTGGAGTCATAGTGGTTACCTTTAAACAAACCCCCTGCTTAAAAGGAGCTCCTTTTTTAGTAACTTTTCGACGACGATGTAAACTGTCCACATTGGTATGTAGGGCTAAAGTTTTCTTACGTTTAGAATTACTTTTTCTTCCCTTACGAACTAATTGATTTATAGTTGGCATAATAATTATTATCTAAAATTTATATCAATTATAATTTTAATTGTTTTTTATAATTAAATAATCCCGTTTATCGGGATAAAATATTTATAACCTTAATTTAACAAAGCTAAAAAAATAAGTCAAGAGTCGTAATCAGTTCATATTAATATATTTTTCAATTATGTTCGCGAGCTTGATCAAAAATAAAAGCTATTTTTAAAAATAGCTTTTTTTATAATTACCTCTTAACGGCTCTTAAGGAAATCGGACATCATATTTGATACCTTTCTTTTCTTTTTAAGGAAAATAAATGCCAATAAACTAAATAAGATAGCAATTAAAACAAGGTAATTGACACTTTCATGACTTTTATATAAGTAACCTATTAGTATTCCAAATAAACTACTTAGTAAGCCCATAATAATGGATATCACGGTGAGCCAAAAATAAATTTTTTGTTTTTTTACAGCTAACCAAAATCCTTTTACATCTGTTACTTTTTTTTCATTATTCTTTATTTTGGTAAGTAATATTAAATTGTTAAAGTAATAAAATATCTTAACATGTTTTTTAATAGTATCAATATTTAATCACATATGTGGCAATTATAAGTACTTTAATTTACAGAAAACAACATCATTAAAGCTTCAGGACCAGCAATTATTTTCATTAAAAATGCAGTGATGGGAAAAATTAGATTAAAACCTACTAATATAAATAGAATAACTAAAATCATTCCATAACGCTCTAGTTTCATAAATTTAAACTGCCAAGATTTAGGTAAAAAAGGCATGAGCACTTTAGAGCCATCTAGAGGAGGTATGGGAACAAGATTAAATACCATTAATATTAAGTTAATAAATATTGCCATAACTAATAAGCCAATGAGAATAGGATTAGAAAATTCTACAAATCTAACTATTAGACCTAGGACTACGGCAATTATTAAATTACCCAATGGCCCAGCTACTGCCACCTTAGCTGATCCCCACTTCTTATCTCGTAAGTTATTAGGGTTAAAAGGCACTGGTTTAGCCCAACCAAAAATAAAACCTGTGCCAGATATAACTAACATTAAAGGTAGTAAAATAGAACCAAATAAATCAATATGTGGCAAGGGATTTAAAGTTAAACGACCAGCTTCTTTGGCTGTATTGTCGCCCAATCTTTCAGCCATCCAACCATGCATATATTCATGAATAATAGCTGAAAATATTAAGACAATTATTGAAAAAATTTGTAACATATAATAAACACTTTATCACAGCTTGCCTTTTTTAGCAATGCGTGATAATATAGCTTTATCTTTTATTTAATTAACTAAAAAACATGTCTAAACGATGTGATATCTGCTATCGCGGATCAACAAAGGGAGCTTCTAGATCCCACTCTAAAACTAAAACTTTAAAACGTCAAAATATTAACTTGCAAAATCGTAAAGTCAATGGATTTACTTTAAAGATTTGCACTTCTTGTCTTAGAACCTTAGCTAAGAAAGATGCTCAAATGCAAGCGAAAATTGAAGCTGGTAAAACAGTTAAATAAGTATATAATTTTTTCAAACAAAAAAGCGCTAAGGTGCTTTTTTTGTTATTAATTTTTTATTTATCCTGTAAATATCTCTTTACTTTATCAGCTATTTGCTGTAAGTCACAGTCGCTTTTAACTAAGTAATGAAACACTTTAAGACTTAAAGCTTCTGAAACTATTTGTTCATCACTAAAATTAGTTAAAATAATAATATTTAAATTTTTCCCCCAAGCAGACTTCCTAAGTTGCTTTATCATTTCAAATCCACCCATTTTAGGCATATTTATATCACAAAGAATTAAGTTTGGCATCTCATTTTTAGCCAATTCCAATCCCTCTTGACCATCGCTGGCTAAAAAAACTTCAAAATTCTCTCTTTCTAAAGTCATTTTCAAAGCTTGAGCTAAAGAAACATCATCTTCAGCAATTAGTATTTTTTTACTCATTTGTTTATTTTAAATTTATAATTTAACAACTTTATTAATTTTTTCCAATTTATAATTCTTATAATCTACCTCTGGTAAATAAAAATAAAATATTGAACCCTTTGGCTGGACCGCTTTATATTTTAAATCACCATCATGTGCTCTAATAATTTCTCTAGCGATATATAAGCCAAGTCCAGTTCCACCCACATGCTCTAAGTCAGCATTCTTGGCTCTAAAAAATTTAGTGAATAATTTACTTCTTTCTTTTTTTGGCACACCTATACCTCTATCTTCAACATAAAAAAATATTTTTTTATCTTTAACTTCTTTTCTAATTACAACCTTCGTATCATTTGGTGAGTATTTTATAGCATTACCTAATAAATTTTGCCATACTTGTTTTAGTTTATCCTCATCAGCTAACACCTTTAGATCTTTAAGTAAGCTGTTTTCAACTTTAATATTTTTTTTATTCATTAAATAGTTGTTTTCATTAATTACAGCATTAATTACTTTATCTAATAAAAATATTTTTTTATTAATCTGAAACTTTCTACCTGTATCAATATGGGAAACATCTAACAGATCATCGACTAATTTAATCATACTAAGATTACTTTCAGTCACTTGTTTCAACATTTGAGTAGATTGTTTTTTAAGACTACTTTTATTGTCTTTTAAAACAATCTCAGTTAACCAACGAATACTAGTTAAAGGTGTTCTAAGTTGATGGGAAACAATACCAATAAACTCATCTTTAAGTTTGTCTAGTTTTTTTAAAGTCTTATTCTGCTCCTTTAGCTTAATCGTCGCTTTCCTTATTTCTTGTTTAAGTTTTAAATTAAATTTTTTAACATTTTCATAAAGTAAAATGTTTTCCAAAGCTACTCTAATTTCTCCACCTACTAAACTCAAAAGTTTAAGATCTTTTTTATTATAAGCTTCACCTGATTCTTTTTTAGTAAAAATTAACAAACTCATCTTTTTAACCTGCCTGACTTTCACTAAGATTATTAATTCTGCTTGTAAATTATATAAATATTGAATAACCTGACAATTAGTGTGGTTACAAACTTTTAACATTTCTCCTCTTAAAACTAATTGTTTTTCAGAAGAAAGTTTCTCTAAATTTCTACTAAATTTTAACTGTTTAACATTAATTTTTTTAAAATCACTATTATAGTCAAGCTTCCAACTCTTACTTTCGTAATCATAACTAACAGCGGCCACAGCTTGACTATGAATATTTTTTTGTAAAAGACTTAAAACTGAATTAAGCATCTTTTTTGCATCCAAGGTAGTATGAATTTTGTTGTTTATTTTAATGATTAAGTCATCAAAGTCATACAAACCAGAAAAAAAATATTTATTAGAAATCTTGTAATAATATTTCTTGAGCTTAGGAAAGGTTAGTAAAGCTAAAATAAGGGCCACAGAAAAAAGCAGAAAAACTAATTGTGGATAAAAATTATTTACTATATACAGTGCTAAATACGAAGGTAAAAAAACTGAAAGTAGTGAAACTATATAAACTGAGTAGCTTCTCATTATAACCTTTATATTCATTAAACCAAAATATACAATAGAATAAGTAATAACTACAGAAAACAACAATGGAGCTGCTAAAAAAATAGGATAAATTGAAATTTTATAGGCCGGTAAAAAAGCTGTTGCTCCTAGTGAGTTTAAAATAAAAAAACCTAAAATATAATAAAGCAGTCGCTTTTTCTCTAACAGTTTATTCTCTAGATGGTATTTCTTCCAAAGTGATATAAAAAACATCGCAGAATAAATGAGAAAAAATATCATAAACAAATGATGAGGCCACTGAGCTTGAGTATGTGCCCCCCAAGTATAATAAAAAATATCATTTAAAAAATAATCTGTTCTACTGAAAATTAAAAACACTAGAGAAATAAAATAACCCAAGTAAAGCAGGACTTTTCTTATTTTACTAATTTTAGTAACCGCTAAGCTAAAATGATATTGTAAGGCAGGCCAGAAAACTACTCCGAAATATATGAACCTATCCCAAAAAACTATTTCATCAGCACTACTTGAATTAAACATCATAATAGTGCCAAAAATCCAAATATCTAAAATAATGGTCAAAAAGAAAAAGAGTCTACTAACTAAACTACGACTTCTTTTTAAAACAATATAGCCTAGAAATATAATACAAACTAAACTTAGAAAAGAAAATATTTGAGCAAATAAAAAATCAATCATTTTTATTTATAAATTATAATAAAAGTTTAACATTTTTTAGACAAATAAAAAAGAGGAATGATTTATTCCTCTTTGTTGACTCAAAAGTCTATAACTTTTATGTCCTTTAACTCCTTTAGTGAAAAAAAATCTACTAGAGGTATTTTAGCCTCTATTTCTTTCAAAAAAGGAAATAGTAGCACTTGGTTAGCTTCATTAACCTGAAAAAAATTATATTGTTTCAAGTAACCAACACTTAAAGAGTCTATAGCAATAGCTAAGCATAGAGCTTCAGTAAAACATCCATACCAAAAATTTTTACTGGGAAAACATAAAATTCCTGGTTGAAATTGGTAATCAATATTTTCTAGAAAAAAGTCTCCTGCGCTTAGTCTTGTTGGCTTAAATTTAAGAAGCTTTAAAATTTCTGGTGGTACACCAGCGGGAACTGCAACATCCACAATTATTGAATCTTCTTGCAATATAACCTCTAGACTCTCCGCTATTTTTTAATGATCTCATGGTTCCTCCTTTTTAATAATGTAAGTATTTAAATAAATTATAGCAAACTAACAATAAAAGACAAGGGAAAACTTTTTTATTTTTTATTTTTTTTGACAAAAATACCAGATAAATAAGAATTAAATAATAAATAATTAAAAAATCTACTGATAAACTAGCTTCAAAATATCCAGCTTCAAGCTTTGAAATAAAAAATATATACTCACTAATTAAATAAACAGGTATAAACCCAAGGGCACTCAGAGGTAAAATTATAGCTATAATGCCACTAGCTAAAAGAAAAGGTAAGGCAGGTAGAATTAAAATATTATAGATTATAAACAAATAGTTGAAAGATTGAAAATTAAAAACTAAAATAGGCCAGATTACAATATTCACAGCCAAGGAAGCTAAACTTATCTTTATAATCTCTCTTGTAAATCGTAAATTATATATTTTAGATAATCTAAACTTAGAGTCAATTATTTTTTTCTTTTTAAAGTATCTAATTAATTTAGCTAAAAACTGCCAAAAATATCCATCTAAGAGGGGCAGTAAAAAAATTATCGCAAAAATAGCACAAAAACTAAGTTGAAAACTAAGCTCTTCAAGCCATGCTGGTCTTATCGCTAACATAATAAGAAAACACCAGTAAAATCTTTTTTTTATACTTTTTAATTTAAATAGAAATATAAAAGAAATCATTAAACTAGCTCTAATAGCCGACACTGGTAAACCAATAAGAAATACATAAAAAATTAAGAATAATATTATTATTAAATTAGAAACTTTCTGAAGTTTAACTCTATAAATAAATTTTTTAAGTCCAAAAACCAACAAAGCGATATGTAAGCCTGAAATAGCCAATAGGTGAGCCAAGCCTAAACGAGTTAGAGCCTCTTTTGTATCTAAATTTAACTCAGTTTTTAAGCCAAGTAAAGTGGCTTTTAAAAGCCCACTAGCAGGCTCTTCTAAATTCCTATCTATTTTATTAACTATAATTTGCTTAAACCGCCACAAGCTATAACGCCAACTATTACCTTGATAATGTCTAATTTCCTTAATTTTAGGATATAGACAAAGATAAGAAATGCCTTGTTTTTTTAAATACTTCCTATAATCAAAACTAGAATAGTTTTTGGGCTCTTTCAAGGTGCAGTATAAATTAATTTCATCAAATAATTCTAATCTAGGCCAAGTTTCAAAAATACCTAAAACACATAAATCATCTTTAAGGCATAAAATTGCTTCTTGTTTACTAAAATAACGTTTTGCCTCTCTACTTACCACGACATCAAATTGCCTTTGATTAATATTAATTGTCTCTAAAATTTGATCTTCTTTATGAGTATTAATTTGAAAAAAAATAAGCCTCAAGCAACATGTAATTAATAAAAAATAAAAAAAATAATGGTTTTTCATACCACTATCATACAAACCTTTAAATTAAATAATTTTAAAGTTAATTATTATTTCTTTGCTTATGAAGATAGGCTTCTATAAAAGAAATTATTTCTCCATCTAAAACTTTATCTACCTGATCAGTGCTATAGTCTGTGCGATGATCTTTAACCATTTGATAGGGTTGCATAACATAAGATCTAATTTGCTTACCCCAAACCGCCACCTTAACCTCGCCTTTTAATTTATCTTCTTTTTTAGCTTGCTTATCTTTTTTTAATTGATAAAGTTTAGACTTTAAAATTTGTAGAGCAATTTCTTTGTTTTGATGTTGCGATCTCTCTGACTGTGAGCTAACTGAGAGTTTAGTTGGTATATGAACTATTCTAACTGCCGAATCACTGGTATTTACACTTTGCCCCCCAGGACCAGATGCCCTAAAAACATCTATGCGTAAATCACTATCTTTAAGTACTATTTCTTTAGCCTCAGGTAAATCAGGTAAAACCTCAACTTTAGCAAAAGAAGTGTGCCTCATACTTTCTGCATCAAAGGGTGAAATTCTAACTAATCTATGAACACCATTTTCACTCTTTAAATACCCAAAAGCAAAAGAGCCAATAACTTGAAAAGTTTGACTTTTAATACCAGCTTCTTGGCCAAAGTTATTATCAATTAAATTTACTTTCCAACCCCTAGATTCACAAAATCTAAATAACATTCTCGATAGCATTGAGGCAAAGTCTTGAGCATCTACACCGCCTGTGCCAGCATGAATAGAGACAATCGCATTAAAGCGATCATATTTTTCTGAGAAAAGAAGTAAAAATTCTAATTTAATAAATTTTTCTTCTAAAATTTTAGTGCTTTGTAAAGCTTCGTTATATATAGAGTTATCATCTTCTTTTTGAGCTAAGGCTACAAATTTTTGTAAATCTAAAACTTCTTTTTCTAAATTTTCCCACTGAGAAATCTCAGTCTGTAAAGATTCTGAACGACTACTTATCTCTATAGCTTGTTTTTGATTTTGCCAAAAATTAGCTGAGGTCATTTGTCTATCTAAATCTTTTTTCTCTGATTTCAAGGTCGGTATATCTAAAGTTTTTTGGGCAGAGATAATTTTTTCTCTAAGCACTTCTAATTGTTTTAATAAATTCTCCATAATAAAGATAAATATGTTGAAAAATATTTTATAAGTTTATTGTACTATATTAACGAGAACTTTAAAACAATATTAGCAGATGCTGGTAGTATAAAGTGTTAATTTTTTATATAATTAGCCACATTTTACATCAAAAAATAATAATCCAAAGGCACAAATACGGTTTTTAGCTCTTTATTTATTTTTAATTCCGTATTTGAAAAAATCAAATTATAGTCTGAATTGATTTTTTTAGCAGTAGTCGCTACTTGTTTTACATCCTTCTTGCCCATTCCTAGCTCAATTACTATCTGTTTATTATTCATAATCTGCAAAATAAAATCAGCCCCGCCTTGAGCACTATCATATCGCACCAACCCTTGATTTCTCAAAATAAATTCACGATAAAGATGTGAAGCAAAAGAATCTTCCAATAACTTGCCCTGTCTAGTCAAATATGTACTTTCTTGGCCAGTAAAGTAAAAAAAAGTCATTCTAATTGCTGGTGACATAAATAAATATTTATTAGGCTTTTTGGCTACAGTCATATTTGATCCGTAAGCCGGCACTTTTATAAGTAATTCTGCTTTTACAAGCGCCTCAAAAATATTTGATATAGTTAAACGATTTATCTTGAATCGTTCTTCTAATATACCGAGACTAGTTGTATCATTTTCTGCAATAGCAAATAAAATTCTTTTTACCGCTCCTAAAGTGCCTTGATCAAAACTCCCGAGAGTCGGCAAATCTTGTTTTATAATTTTATCTAGTAGTAATGATATTGCATCATACACGGCTGTTTCATTTGGCATAATGAGTGAAAAAGGCAATGTCCCATATGACAAATAATTTTTAATATCATGTCTGTTTATTTTTGACCAGCACTTATTAACAGCCCCTTGTAATTCTTGCAATCTACCAAATACTTCTTCGGCTGAATTTGAAAAATAAGCAGCTTGTCGTATTTTATCTTTTAAGTCATTTTTAGGAAGGGCTTGATTTTGAATCATTTCATATTCTATAAATGACATTGGGGGCATCCGTTCAAACAAAGCTCTTCTGGCTAGGTTAGTTGTGGTCTGTAGTATAACCGCAGAAGAACCTGTACAACAAAAAAATACATTAGAAGTTTTATCAAATAAAATTTTTAGACTAATTGCCCACTTAAGATCAGTTTGTATTTCATCTAAAAAAATTAAAGTCGGCTTATCTATGCTTTCAATATTTTGACCAATTACACTTTCAAAAGAAGATACTATATCATTGACTCCAGCATTAAATAAATTTTTAGTTTCTTCTACTGATAAAAACAAAATATTTTCTACTTTTTTAGAATATAATGCGCACATCTGTGCCATTAATGTTGTTTTGCCCACGCCCCTAAATCCAGGAATAATCACCATCCTATTATCCTGTGTTTTATCTAAAAATCCATCAATGTACTGTTTGATTTTTACAACCATAAAACGCTGAGGATATTCCTCGCCTCTTGGACTGTGTGTGTATCTCTTAACTCTTTCAGAAGTTGTTCTGACCTGCTGTTGTATGTATTGTATAAATTCATTATTCATGTTTATTATATTATATTACAAATACCTGTTTCTAGTATATTATAATATACTAGAAGCGTCAAGGCTTAATTTTTTACCTAAAAATAAACATAATATCGTGAATTCTCTTGTTTTAGATATCAATTTATTTATTACAGCCTCCGGCAGATTGGTCAGTCTGGAATGATGAAAATATGGTTTTAAATATACTATATTAACGAGAACTTTAAAACAATATTAACAATATAAACAGTTTAATTTTTTATAAAAAAATGAGCTAACCTTAAAAACATCAAACGCTTTTATCGACTCATCATTATCAAATAAATCAGTTTTATTAAAAATAGCTAAAAATTCATTATAATAATTTTCCTTTCTAGTTATTTTTGAGCTACTTATTTCCTAAGTTAAATAATTATCAAGATTATTAACAATAAGAGATGGTATTTTTGATATCATATTTTTATTTCTTAACTATTTTATACCTAGCCCCTCTCCCTTGCCCGATCCTCTCAATCCTTTTTAACCGCAACAAAACATCCAATGCTTGCTTGATTGTTGGACGAATTATTTCTGTGCCATTTACAACATCACCTGTACTGAAAGTATCTAAATCCTGCACAAATTTCCAGACTACTAATTGCTTTTCAGAAAGTAATTTTTCAATACTTTCTCTACTCATTAAATCAATTGCACTTTTTGCTTGTTTAAATAGAACAGAAAAGAAAAAATCTAGCCAAGAAGCTAAACTCTCTTCCTCGGTTCCAAAAGTTTTTTGACTATTTCGCAAAGCTAAATAATAATCAGATTTATTATCTTCAACATATTTCTCATGTGAAATATAAGGCATATAAAGATAACCGCTTTGTAATAGAAGTAAATTTGTTAAAACTCTAGACATTCGTCCATTCCCATCTTGAAAAGGATGGATTTTTAAAAACTCAACCACAAAATTTGCTATAATCAAAAGTGGATGATAAAGTTTTTCTGATAAAAATAAATTTGTCGCTTCTAACAACTCTATCATTTCTTTTGACACTAAATGTGGAACAGTTGGATTAAACACAACTCCGACTTCCCTACCGTTTGCATCATAAGCAACTACTTTATTCTCGCCAAATTTATAATTTCCTAAATGTCCTTGATCTTTGTCAGAATACTTAAGAAGCTCTTTATGAAAAGATTTTATTAAACTTTCATTAAATTTTAAAGTTTTCCATGAATTAAAAACATTTTCCAATAGTTCATAATATCCCCGAACCTCTTGCTTGTCTCTATCAGCAAATTTCTGAATATTTAAACCTTTCATTACTTTTTCAATATCCTCATCATTCAGCTTAACGCCCTCAATACGAGTTGAAGCACCAGTTGAAGTAATCAAAACAGAACGCTTTAAGCGTCCCAAAACTTGCGGACTCAATTCTGCACCAGTCACCCATCGCCCTTTTATTTCATCAATTTTACCTAAAACAAAAATAATTTCTGCGGGTATATTTTCTAGTCTTTTATTAAATTTATTTATCATATTTTTTGGATATTCTAACTATATCCAATTATATCCAATAATAATAGGGTTGTCAAATACAGCTTTGGATGTGCTATATGAGAACATTAAAATAATATTAACAATATAAAAAGTTTAATTTTTTATAAAATAAAAAAGGCGCTTGCTTATATAAAACTAACGCCATGGTAATACAATTTAGATTTCGTCGTACTTCATTTCTGATAACTCCTCAAGTCGAGCTTTTCTACCTGCGTAACTTCGAGAATCTTTAGTAGCTTCAACTACTCTTTTTGCACCTTGCCAGTCTTCAACCTTATAATAAGACTGAAAAAGCTCTCTCTGACGATGGTCAACCCACCTATCATCGTATTGAGGAAACTTTTCTGGATTAGAAGCAACTTCTGTTAAAAATTTTTCGGCATTATCAAAATCTTTACTTTTTTCGGCATTACTTTTTTCGGCATTATCAAAATCTTTATTATCGAGCGCGTCTCTAAAATCTGCAGTGTTTTCCATTACTTTTTCCTTTCTTTCTAAATTATTATCTAAAAAATTTTCTTTAAACATTTTTTTATCTTTTACTCCACTGAGGAGCTTTTCTGGCTTTCTTTAAACCAGGTTTCTTTCTCTCCTTCTTTCTTGAGTCTCTAGTAAGCCACCCATGAACTTTTAATGTATCTCTAAGCGTTTCATCATTTATAAGAAGTGCTCTGCTAATACCGTGCCTTATAGCCTCTGCCTGTGCCTTCACACCACCACCTTTAACAATAATTGAAACGTCTACGTCTTTATTTAAACTTAACTCTTTAAGAGGTTGTAGGGCTATATTATGATTATCTAACTGAAAGAAATCTTTAATTTTCTTATCATTTACCAAAACCTGACCCTTACCCTTAAAATAAAGTCTAACTTGAGCGGCGGCTGTTTTTCTTCTGCCAACTGCTTTAACATATTTACCAGAAAACTTAATTTCTTCTTTAGTTTCTTTAACTTTTTTTACTTCTTTAGTCTTAACTTCTTCTTTTTCAGTCACTTTTTTAGTTTTAGTTTCAGTACTCATAATAAACTAAATTATTTTATAATTAATCTCTTTAACATATTAACTCTAAATTTTACTGGAGGAAGCATTTCCCTAACCGCTCTTTTTAAAACCTCTCCCGGATCTTTAGCGTAAACATCTTTCATCTTCCTTTCTTTAAGTCCCCCCGGATAACCAGAATAACTAAAGTATTTCTTCTGTTCTAACTTTTTACCAGTAAATTTAACTTTTGACAAATTAGTAACCTCAACAATATCTCCACAATCTAAATGAGCTTGGAATTCAGTTTTATTCTTACCTCTTAAAATTAAAGCTATTTTAGAAGCTAATCTTCCAATAGCTAAATTTTCAGCATCTAATTTATGAATTTCTCTTGTAATTTTTTGCATATATTTTTTCTATCTATACTAATTGAATTTGTACAGTTTTAGCACCATCTCCCTGGCGATTACCTAATTTTATAAGTCGAGTATAACCACCTTCCCTATCTTTATATCTCTCACCTAAAACATCCATAGCTTTTTTTATTGCTAATTTTTGAGGTAAAAAACTGATAAGTTCTCTTCTGGAGCTAAGATCCCCTCGCTTAGATAAAGTGATTAATTTTTCTACAATAGGTTTAACAGCTTTAGCTTTAGCCTCTGTGGTAGTAACTCTTTCATACATTAAAACACTAGCAGCTAAATTTCTTAGCATCATTTCTCTAGCTTCTTTTTTTCTATCTAAAATTGTTCCTTTTTGTCTGTGTCTCATGTTCGTATATTATTATTTGTCTTTTTTAGCTTTATCTTCTTCAACATCTTCTTCTTTCTTTTCTTTATCTTCTTTCTTTTTAGTTTTTTTATCTTTCTTGTCTTTATCAAAAGATAAAACAGAAAATTGTTCTACTAAAATTTTAACCGCTTTATTAAAAGCCTCTTGAGGACTAATAGTTCCGTCAGTTGTAATATTTAACAATAATTTATCCCAGTTAGTCATTTTACCAACACGAACATTTTCAACTTTTAAACTAACTGAACTTACTGGTGAAAAAATTGAATCAATTTCTAAATATCCAATTTCCTTAGCTTCCTTTCTTTCCTTATCTGAATCAACCATCTTATAGCCTAAACCTTTAGAAACTAAAATTTCTATATCCAATGATCCTTTATCATCAGTAATACTGGCTATTTCTAGGTCATTATTAATAATTTCAACATCTGAATTTAATTCAATATCTTTAGCTATAACCTTTTTCTTCCCTGCTATATGTAATTCTAATTTAACTTCCTCATCTGTAAAAAGTTTAACTCTAAGCTCTTTTAAATTTAAAATAATTTCTAAAACATCTTCTTTGATATTATCCAAAGCCATAAACTCATGATCAGCTCCTTTAATCTTAACACCTGTAACCGCAGCTCCCTCTAATGAGGATAACAAAACCCTACGTAATGAATTACCTAAAGTCATACCATAACCAATATACAATGGCTCTATAGTCACAACACCAGAGTTTTTATCCTCTCCTTTACTAAACTCTATTTTATTTGGTAAAGCGACATTTTCCATAAATTTAAAATTAATTTTTAATTATTTGGAATAAAATTCTACAATCGCCTGAGTATCAATACTCTGATCTAAATCTTCAAGCTTTGGTTCGTGTAAAATTTTGCCCGTAAAAGTTTTTATATCAAAATTTAACCAACTTGGCAAATCTTTTAAATCAAACAATTGTTTAATATTTTCAAAATATTTACTTTTTTGACTTTTAGGTCTTACTTGTATTTCATCACCTAATTTAACTTTAAAAGAAGGAATGTTGACTTTATTACCATTAACTAAAATATGAACGTGATTCACAACCTGTCTAGCACCAGGACGACTATTGGCTAGTCCTAAACGATAGACAACGTTATCAAGTCTCATTTCTAAAAGTTTCAAAAAATTAAATCCAGCATCACCTTGTTCTTTCTTAGCCTTATCAAAGGTTAATCTAAATTGTTTTTCTCTTAAATTAAAAATAACTTTAGCTTTCTGTTTTTCAGCTAATTGCTGACCATAAGAACTAACCCTACCTCTTCCCTTAGGACCATGAAAACCAGGTGGATAGTTTCTTCTAACTAAAGGTGATTTTTTTGAATCTGATACTTTTATGCCGTAACGACGACAAATTTTGTTATTATAGAAATTCATAACTGTATATATTATTAAACTCTACGTGGTTTTTTAGGACGACAGCCATTATGTGGGACTGGCGTAATATCTTTAATGGAAGTTACTTCCAAACCATTAGAGTTTAAAGCTCTAACAGCTGATTCTCTTCCTGTACCAACTCCTGAAACAAAAACTGAAACTTCCTGTAAACCATATTCTTCCTTAGCTTTCATGCTAGCAATTTTTACAATAATAGAAGCAGCATAAGGAGTAGCTTTTTTTGCTCCTCTAAATCCTGCTACGCCCGCACTAGCCCAAGAAATAACATTACCTTGTAGATCGGTTAGGGTAACAATTGTATTATTATAGGTAGCTTGTATAAAGGCCTTACCTATCTTTACTCTTAATTTAGTAGTTTTCTTTTTTCTTTTTTTTATTATCTTTTTCTTAGCTCTAGCTGCTTTATTTTGTTCTAACTTTTTCTTTACATCATCTGGTAATTCATCATCATCAACAGAAAAAGACATAGGAGACTCCTCTTCTTCCTCCTTAACTTCTTTCTCTTCCTCTTTTTTAGATACTTCTTTTTTACCTTTTTTTTCAACTTTAATATCTTCTTTCTTTTCTGTATCAGAAGACTTATCTTCTTCACTTGGTGAACTAAGTTTTTTTTCAAGCTCCTCTTTGTTTGTATCTTTTTCTTTATTATCGCTCATAAAAAATTGTGTTTTTATTAAACTTACTAAAAAATTTATTTAAAATATAACTAAGTCTTTTGTATAGCAGAAACACTTTTACCTGATCCCATAGTCAAACGCTTATTACCTCTAACTGTACGACTATTAGTTTTAGTTCTTTGTCCTCTTACTGGTAAACGTTTTGTATGTCTTGAGCCTCTGTATGAAGAGATTTCCTTCAATCTTTTAATGTTACCACTAATTTGACGTCTTAAATCTCCTTCAATTATATAATTCTTATCTATATATTCTCTTATCTTGTTAGCTAACTCTTCTTCAATATCTTTAACTCTAACATCTGGACTTATTTTCAAAGTTGCTAAAATATCTTGGGATTGTTTTAAACCAATTCCATAAATATATGTTAAAGCAATTACTATTCTTTTTTCGTTAGGGATATTAATCCCCGCAATTCTTATAGCCATAAATATAAATATAATTAACCTTGTCTTTGTTTATGTTTAGGATTTTTACAGATAACATAAAGTCTACCCTTCCTACGGACAAGTTGACAATCTTTACATATTTTTTTTGCACTTGCTCTAACTTTCATAATTTAAAAATTTTTAAACCAATAGCTGAAAACTGACAGCTTTAATTAAATAGGCTAATATTATTTAGAGCCTATAGGTAATTCTCCCCTTACTTAAATCATAAGGACTAATTTGCAACTTAACTCTATCACCAGGTAATAATCTAATCTTATTCATTCTCATCTTACCTGATAGGTGAGCTAAAATTTCATGTCCGTTGTCTAAAACCACTTTAAAAGTAGTTGCGGGCATTAATTCCAAAACTTCCCCTTCAGTTTCGATAAAATCTTTTGAATTTTGAGCTGATGATTGATTGTTGCTCATCTCTTGTTTATTGTTTTTTTTCATTAACACAAAAAAATTTGATAAAGAAAAATATGCTTTATCAAAATATATTTAGCAAATTTTTATCTTGCTTATAAATATAAGACTATTATATACACTTATGTTTTCCTTGTCAAGAGGAAAAAATAACTTATATAATTACTGTAAAATAGCCTTTATTCTTCTAACCCCTGAACTACTACTTTCTTCTTTTTTTATTTTAAATTTACCAAGCTCACCAGTTTTACTTACATGAGGACCACCACATATCTCTTTAGAAAAATAATTATCCTCATCCCCTACCTTATACACTTTAACTCTTTCTCCATATTTAGAATCAAAAATGCCTTGAGCTTTTTCCTCTCTAGCTGATTCCAAACTCATCTCCTGACAACTTACACTTAAATTTTTTTTAATTACTTCATTGACTAAATTCTCAACTGTCTGTTTTTGTTCATCACTCATCTTTTCGCTATGAGAAAAATCAAAACGTAGTCTTTCTGAAGTTATATTACTACCTCTCTGTTCAACATGACTACCTAAAACTTTTCTTAAGGCAGCTAAGAGTAAATGAGCGGCGGTATGAAGTTTAACAGTTTCCCTGTCATCTCCTGATAGACCTCCTTTAAACTTACCTGCCGAAGCTGTGCGGGATAGCTCTTGGTGTTTTTCAAAAGATAACTTATATTCATTTTCAAAATTATCAGACAAAGTTATTCCCTTTTCTTCAGCTATTTCTTTAGTCATTTCAACTGGATAACCATAGCTTTGAAAAATATTAAAAGCTATTTCTCCATCTATTTTATCTTTTATTTGTTCTATTTTTTTAGCACCCACCTTTAAAGTCTTGTTAAACTTCTCTTCCTCTTTTTTTAATTCTCTCAAGATAAAGCTTTTATTTTCTAAAAGCTCGCCATAGACATTCTTATATATATCTATAACCTTATTAGCTAAATTAAATAAAAAATCTAAGGAATTAATTTCTAACTTACTTTTTATTCCTATGGCACGTCTTATAAGTCTTCTAAGCACATAACCTTGATCAGTGTTAGACGGAGAAATACCCTTATAATCTCCCATGATAAAAACAGCTGTGCGAATATGGTCAGCTATAATTCTCATCTCTCTGGTTTTTTCCTGGTAACTTATACCACTAGCCTTTTCTATTATCTCTACTAAAGGCCAAAGCAAGTCAGTTCTATATATATCAGAAAAACCATTTACAACCGCTAGAACTCTTTCTAAACCTAAACCTGTATCAACATTTTTTTTATCTAATTTCTGGTAAGTATCTCCAGTTTTCTTATATTCCATAAAAACATCATTCCAAATTTCTACCCAAGCTGTATCCTTAGGATCAAATTCTAAAGGAGCAGGCTCTTTTTTTGTCCAATAAAACATCTCTGAGTCTGGTCCAGCAGGTGAATTATTTGACCCTAACTCCCACCAATTATCTTCTTTTTTTAACTTTGCTATTCTCTTATCACTTATACCTAAATCAAGCCAAGCCTCGTAAGCCTCATTGTCAAAAGGTGCTTGAGAGTCACCTGTAAAGACACTAATAGCTAATTTATTTTCATCTAAACCTAAATATTTTTTAGAAGTTAAAAACTCATAACTAAATTTAATAGCTTCTTTTTTAAAATAATCACCTAAAGACCAGCTACCACACATTTCAAAAAAAGTAACATGACTTGAGTCTCCAACCTCATCAATATCTCCAGTTCTAATACATTTTTGAATATTGGCTAGTTTATTTCCTTCAGCATGTCTTTGTCCTAAAAGATAAGGAACAAGTGGATGCATACCAGCGGTAGTAAATAGCACTGAAGGATCATTTTCTGGTATAAGTGAAGCACTAGAGATTAAAGCATGTCCCTTTGCTTTAAAAAATTCTAAATACTTATCTCTAATATCTTGAGAACTTATCATATTATTATTTATCTAAATTTTCTTTAATAGTTTCCACCAACTCTTCTTTATTTAAAATACCTTTTAATCTTAAAATTTCTTTATCCTCTTTATCTAAGAATATAAAGCTGGGAATTTCTTTAATATCATATTTTTTTAATAGCTCATCATTTTCATCAGCATCAAAATACTCTGTTTTAAGTTGTGGAATTTCTTTTTCTATCTCCTCCCAGATAGGTTTCATGCTTATACACTCTGTGCACCAAATAGCACCAATTTTTAATACTTTCATATATTTATATTAATTATTAGTCAATTATATTTACCTCAGGAATTAGTTCAATATCAAATTTATTTTTTACTTCACAAACAATAGTTTTACTCAAAAATTTAATATCATTAAAACTAGCTCCTCCATTATTTATCATTATAAGGGCTTGTTTATGCCAAATACCAGCTAAACCCAAACTCTTACCCTTCCAACCTGCTTTATCTATGAGCCAAGCGGCGGGAATTTTAAATATGTCAGAAGATATTTCATAATACTTTAAATCAGGAAACTTGTCTTTAAGGTCCATATACTTTTTCTTATTAACTTCCGGATTTTTGAAAAATGATCCCGCATTACCCAACTTATCTGGATCTGGCAATTTTTCCTTTCTTATCCTTTCTACTACCAGTCTAACATCTTCAGCTGTCAATTTAACTAAACTCTTATTTATCTCTTCTTTTAAACTGCCATAATCTAAAACAGGACGAGGTAAAAGTGATAATTTAAAACTAACTGAAGTAATTATATATTTATCTTTTAACTTTTCTTTAAATACACTGGAGCGATATGAAAAATTACATTCTTTTAGGCTAAAATTACGTAAAGTTAAATTATCTAAACTCAAAGCTTCTAAAGATAAAAAGGTGTCCTTAATTTCTCTACCATAAGCGCCAATGTTTTGCACGGGAGAGGCTCCAACTGTTCCAGGGACATAAGCTAAATTTTCTAAACCCCAATAATTCCTTCTTGTAGAATACTTTACCAAATCATCCCAAGTTTCTCCTGACTTAGAGCTAACAATAGCTTCTTCATTATTTTTTTCTCTTATCTCACTAATACCCATCAATTTATTCACGATCACTAGACCACTAAACCCATTATCTGATATAAGTAGGTTAGAACCTCCACCTATAACTAAAATAGGTTCACCTTCATCTTTAGCAAATTTAACAGCTTCTATTAAATCATCTATACTTTTAGCTTCAACTAAATACTTTGCTTCACCACCTATTTTAAAGGTTGTGTAAGAAGATAATTTAACTTGTTTTTTTATACTTATCATATATTTAGAGTATAATAATTATTGAAAATTAAAGCAAATGTATAAAGTTCAGCCTTTTTATTTTGACTTTTTATAAGAAATACTAGATAATTATTATACTGTTCATTAAAAAATAAAATATCATGAAAAATGTTAAAATTGTTTTATCAATTCTTTTATTAGTCTCAATTTTTTTAATTTTAAATACTGAAAAAATTCAGGCTCAAACAAAACCAGATTCTAAAATAGAACTGGAGAAAAACTCAAATCAGGATTATAACTTACTACAGTTAATAGTCTTGCAGGAGCTGGAGCATTATGGAAAATTTCCTTTTCAAGACCATTATACTGAAAATTTCGATTCAGTAAACTATTGCTTAGATTCAACATTCATCACTGGGCACAATTTAATATCCTCTGGATATCTTTATTGGCCAATGGATACCGTTGAATTTTCAGTTGGTTTTCGATTAAATGAAAATAGTGGGGTCTTTTCTCTGGAGTATTACCAAATGGATTTATGCTTTAAGAAAGAAACTGGCTACAGTGCAACGGACATAAGGATAGGCTATAATGGTGATATTCAAGGTTGTGTTAAAGGAAATCATACTTGCCTAAGCCCCACTGAATTCTACAGAAAATCAGTACCCTTTAAAATATTGAATAAAATAAAGGAATCGGATTAAGGCTATAAAAACTCTTACCGGACTATCTAATGTCCGGTATTTTTATACAAAAAAATTATTAATCTAGTTTAATAGACAAAAATAATTTTATTTTACGGGATCCATCCATCCTTGCCACTGACTTTCTCTGCCATTATTATCTAATAATCTAATGAAAGTCTGGTCCCAAGTAGCAGAGACATCTTGATTTTCAGGAAAAATAATAAAATCAATTAATAAACTTAGTAGAGCCGGCTGCTGATCATTAATTTTTTCAATTTCCTCAGATGATAATTTGATTAACCTTTCCCAAACTAATGAGGGTTCTAAGTTTAAGTAGATTTCATCTTGATAATAATAGCTAATACAATTCTCCAAACAACCTCCGTTATTATTTACAGAATCTTCCAAATTTATCCTTAGTGCTGTTTCGTAGCTTTTCTCTTCATGGTTTTCAATTACCAGCTTATATTCTGTAGAGATAGTTGTTCCTGTAAATCTCTCTGGCTTAGCATAAACTTGTAAGTTTATATTATGACCTTCTATACTTTTATCTACTATTTTAATAAAATTACTATCGCTTACTAAACTTTCTTTATTCTCTTTTGCTTCATTTATCGTTATATCAACTGGTTTTTCTAAATCTAATTTATCTTGCCGTCCTTGCATAATAAAAAATATAGCTATTAAAGCAATGATTAAAATTAAAGCTGTAAAAAAAATAATTTTTTTAATTTTCATAAGTTTTTCAATTTATTACGTATAGTTTTTATCTAAACTTTGTACTTTAATAATAGCAAATAATGCGTATTATTAAAAGAATTATTATCATTCTTCGATAGCTAATCTTACAAGTATAATTGAAAATACTTTGCAACCAGGTAATTATAGCTCTGATACTTTTAAAGCCTAATTATTACCTGTGGATGAAAACTAAAAAAAGTAGCATAATTATTAAAGATAATCTTAAATTACTTGACAAAGTTATATAAATATGCTATAATTATAATATTCTAAAATTATTTAGAAACCGTACTTGTCGGACACAAGTGTTAAAAGATCTTTACAACATGAAAAAAAATATTATTTTATTATCTATCTTTGCGATTTCCTTTAG
>Ga0307992_1000132_pt1 | contig 47919 bp, 39 predicted proteins | sample EllFjometagen133_FD_203162 | JGI IMG/M metagenome (GOLD analysis project Ga0307992, IMG submission 203162) | Marine microbial communities from Ellis Fjord, Antarctic Ocean - #133 | ecosystem: Environmental > Aquatic > Marine > Unclassified | place: Southern Ocean | collected 2014-10-08
AATATATTAACTGATCCACTTGTAGGATAGATGAGTGACAACATTGTTCTAATCGTTGTTGATTTACCCGCTCCATTTGGCCCTATAAAGCCAAATATTTCTCCTTCTTTAACTTCAAAGTTAATATCTTCACAACCTTTAACATCTCCATAAAACTTTGTTAAATTATTGAATTCAATTGCGTTCATGTTGTTCTCCTTTATTATTCTTATTCTTTATTTTTAAAGAAATAGCATTTGCACATAAATGACCAGTCGATAACGCTATTGTAACATTAAATCCACCGATGGGTCCATGCAAGTCAACAGTTTCACCTGTAAAATACAATCCCTCAATTTTCTTCACTCCCATTGTCTTGGGATCTAATTGATTAATCTTTATGCCTCCTGCGTTAACAAATGCAAGATCTCTAGATTGAACTTTATCAATTTCGACAGTAAAGTTTGTTAAGTACTCGGTAATGGTATTTATATTTTTTTTAGATATTTCATAGATATTTCTATTTTCAATACCAACTAAATTCAGCATTTTACTTGCTAGTTTCTTTGTTGTGATGGATTCTAAAAATTTAAGCATTGACATTTTCGATTCTTTTGCCTGGTTCAATTGTTTTATGAATTCTTCTCTTGAATAATCAATCAAAGAAAACGATACGAATACTTTACCCGTTTGCAACTGCTTATATATTTCTTCAGAGGCATGAAGCACTGATGGACCAGTCAGTCCAAAATGAGTAAATAACAAGCCTCCTGGATATGATAAATTTGTTCCGTTGATTTTTAGTTTAGTATTGATAATCGAGACGCCTTGCAAATCTTTATGTTTTTCAACGACTTCACTTGAGAAGATATGCGTTTCAGCGGGCGTAAATGGTATAGACTCAACATCTAGAAAATGAGCAAAATTCAATCCATCTCCGCTAGAACCAGTTGTTGGATAACTATTTGATCCGGTAGCAATCACGACATTTCTTGTTTGAAAAGTATCTTGAGTTGTATGAATGGTGAAAAGCAAACCCTCTTTATCAATCCTTTTAACTGAATGATTAACTATTATTCTCTTTTGATTCAAGTCCTTAACTAAGGCTTCAAGCACACTTGAACTCTTTTGTGTTTCCGGAAAGTACTTCAAGTCTTCTTCTAAAACAAGATTTAATCCATGTTTTTTAAAGAACTCAATGATTTGATTAGAACCAAAATCTTGTAGTGCAGTATACAAAAACTTTTTATGTTTTAAATTCAGCGATTGGATGAATGTATCAACCGGTAGGTTATTTGTGACATTACATCTTTTTCCACCAGAAATAAGGAGCTTTTTCCCAAGCTTCTCATTTTTTTCTAGCAATATATAATTGATCTTGTTATGTTCAAATACATTACATGCCATCAGCCCCGACGGACCGCCACCAATTACAATCACATCATAGATCATTTTTTTCTCCAATCGTAGATTCGTGTACTTCTATTATACATTATCTTTGAGTTTTCTTGGCAATACACCTTTGATGAGAGTCATAAGAAATAGTATGATTCCAACGCCAAAATAGCTTAAGTAGAAAATAAATGAAAAGGCAGTTGATATTTCAGGAATCCATATCAAAGTATTGATCATCAGTAATAAAATACCAATGCCAATCCATAAGTCTTTAATTTGATAATGAGTATTTGATATTTCTACTTCTATTGGTTCACCCTTCTTTGATATTTTAAGTAAGAAGATTGTGATTACATAAAATGCCAATACGGATAGATAAGGCATTAATGTATCAGGTATTCTTTCTGGTAATAGATAGGTAAAAGCAACTCCATATAAAATAAGCAAAGCTAAAATCCACAAGGCTGGTTTAAGCGTTTCTAAATGTTTTATGGATAAAGGCTTTTTATTAAGGAGAAGATAAACGATTCCTATCAATATCAATGTCCCTATAAAAGCGCTGTTTGCTGATATCAAGTCAAACTGATTACCATTTAAAATAAATGTTGAAATCCCGATACATAAAATAATTAATAACATATTTTTAAGCTTTGTTTTCTTAAGAATATCTTGATGATCAACTATACTTGTCTTCGTTAAAATCTCATATGTTAGTATAGGAAGTATGAACGAAAAAATAGGATGCCAAAAGAATACTAAGACCGGAAACTCATTAATTGCCAATCCTAAAAAAGTTCCCCATGTTGGACCACTTTGATCAAAATAACCAACCCATAAGACTTTAGTTATGAGTGCTTCATATAAACCAAAAATGACTCCAAATAAATAGAGTTGAGTCAATGTTGTTTTCTTCGTTTTAAGAGCAAGATAAAATAGAAAGACTGTATGCATCAAATATAGTGGCACTGTAACAAACCATCCCCAAGCTGTTAAGAACCATAACTGAGATGCTCCAGAAAATATTTCAGCAAAGAGCATCGATAGTAAGCCTAGCAAAAGTATTGAATATATCTTTTTCATCCATTTCACCTTTCAACTTGCTTTACTCATATCATACAATAAAACAGGTTATTCACTCACAAATAAACATAAGAATTATTGAATGCGAGAATTGATATACCTACATAATGCTTGAATATCATTAATTTAATACTAGTTTTAACTAGTAAAAAAGACGAAGAGCTAATTTCTCCGTCTTTATATTTTCTTCTTTAGAATCAAATTAGCTCAATAATGCCCTTATTTGCTGAATTTAAGATTTCGTTATTAAGTTTCCCTAAATTCTTAATCGTTTGATCAACATCTGATTTGTTTAATCCAAACCCATCACATGAAACAGATTCATCTAATACCATCTTTCCAGCAATGATACCATTCATTGCTGCAAATGATACTTTATATGTGCATGAAACCTTTGCTCCATCACAAACAAAGCCCATGGATGTCGATAAATATAAATTAATAGAATCCTTAACTTGTTCTCTAGTACCGCCTTTGACATATGTCATACAAGCTGCACTACTGCAACCAGTCGCATGGCCAGTTCCGCATAAAACAGTTACTATATTCATTTCTTGTTTAATATAAACACTCGTATAAAAAGATAATACAATGAGCTTCTTTCTTTCTAAATCACTTAAATCATAGGCATCACTTAAAAACATAGGAGTAACTAAAGTACCTATACCTAGGTTTCCACTTCCTGCAACACCATAGACGGTATAGATATCGCCAATCATTCTTTTTCTTGCTGGCACTTCTATATGTTCTCTTAAAAAATTAGATAGTTCATTGATACAACTCTTTTGTTCGCTAGATAAGTCTTCAACAAGAAAATTTCTACCTTGAAGTTTGATTTCTTCTCTTGCACTGTCATATTGCAACTTAGCAATATTGAAAAGTTCTTCTAATCCTTCAAAATCACCCTTTTCAACAAAATCATATATATCATCATATTTTTCTATTTTGTACTTATTAACTCTTCCTATTAATGCATCTTTTTCAAATTCTGGAAGTTTTTCTCCATTACGTACAACACTTATTACATTATCATAAAAATCTTTTATGATTATTTTAACTTCATCACCTTCATGTGATCTCATATGAAGCTCTTCATAGAGTACGGTGTCTTCGAATTTCTCGTGTTTGATAGAAACCTGTATTCCACTTAATAAAGCCTCTATTTTCTCAATATCATCATTAGTTACACTTTCAAATACACTTAATTGTTTCTTAGGGTTTTTCAATAAAATCCCTAAAGCTAGGGCTTTATCTAACCCGCTTTTTCTTAAGCCAGGTACCCCAACATTAACACTATTTTTATAGAGTTCTTCACTCATGACTAAATCGATACTCTTGATTTTGCTATTTCTTAAAATATATGCGCCAATTGAAGCAATATACCCAACAACACCAATATCTGTGCATCCCATCGTTTTTGTCAAATTGCTTTCTAGAATACGTCTTGCAGTATAGTTATCCAATTTTAGCACCTCTTCATTTATAGTTGATATTTCCATATATTCTTATAATTTATTATAACATGAGACTCTAGTATCTCATACCTTATTCAATTCTAAAATGATGAGGGGTATGAATAATTAAACTCATGCAAAAAATAATAGTCCAAAAAACAAAAAAAGTGATTTAAAGAAATCACTTTTTTTATTTTTATGCAGCTAATACTGCAACCATATCTTCTTTAGATAACACGCCTCTAAACTTACCTTTTGAATCAACAACTGGAAGATTATCATCAATATTTTCAAATCTTGACCACAAATCTTTCAAATAACTATTTCTAGTTATGGGTTCAACATAAGTTATATGTTTTTCAATGCCTTTAGATCTTGATTTTGCTATATCTTCTCTTTTTATTTGTCCGACATATATATTGTTATCATCTACGATATAACATACATCAACATCTTTCTCGTTAAGTTTATTAAAGACATCTTGTCTAGATGAATCAGCTTTAACCACTAATTGATCTTTTCTTAAAATGTTTCGTGCTTTAAATATTTGTGTTTTATCAACATCAGAAATAAAATCTACAACATAGTCATCTGCAGGATTATTAAAGAATTCCTGAGGTGTTCCAATTTGAATGATTTTTCCGTCTTTCATTAAAGCAATTCTATCACCCATCTTAAAAGCTTCATTCATATCATGGGTAATAAAGACAATTGTTCTGTTGATATAGTCTTCAAGTGTTAAAAGTTCATTTTGCATATCTCTTCTAATAAGCGGATCTAATGCGCTATAAGGTTCATCCATTAATAGAATTTCAGGTTCAGTAACAATCGCTCTAGCAAGCCCTACACGTTGTTTCATTCCTCCACTAAGTTGATGAGGCTTTTTATTTTCCCATCCACTTAAACCTACAATGTTGAGGGTCTCTAAGCATTTCTCTTTTATTAGATTTTTTTCTACACCTTGGATTTCTAATCCATATCCTACATTTTTTAATATCGTTCTGTGAGATAAAAGTCCAAAATGTTGAAATACCATGGAAACACGTTTACGTCTGAATTCTCTTAATTCTTGTTTCTTCAAATGGGTGATTTCTTGATCATCAATATAAATTTGACCAAGTGTTGGTTGATTGAGTAAATTTAAACATCTAATCAGTGTACTTTTACCACTTCCACTCAAGCCAACAATAACAAACAATTCTTTATCTTCAATCATAAAACTGACATCATTCAAAGCAATCGTTGTATTTGTTATTTTTCCTATTTCTTGTGGATCTTTATTATCTTTAAGCATTAACACAATTTTTTCTTTACGCATATTCAAAGTTTCAATTTTTCTATTAATCGACCCTTTATTTTTTTCTTCATTTAACGCTTCTAATTTCGCAAGCTTTTTATTAATTGAAGCAAGCTTATCTTCTAGATTCTCAATCTTTTCAGCATAAACTTTTTCTTTGCTAGGATTTAGTTCTTCAATTTTATTTGCTTCTTTTCCTATTTCTTGTGGATCTTTATTTTCTTCAAGCATTAACACGGCTTTTTCTACTGCCTTTGGCTTACCAAATATTTTGGAAAGATTTTCTATTCTTATAGTTGCCATATTAAACGCTCCTTTCGAACTTCTTGACGAAGCCTTGCATAATGCGATCTAATATGATAGCTAAAAATACAATTGCTAATCCTGCTTGGATTCCTCTGCCTACTTCGAGTCTCCTAATGGCAATCAAAACTTCAGAACCAATGCCATCGGCACCAATCATAGAAGCAATAACAACCATAGCCATGGCCATCATAGTCGTTTGATTAACACCAGTCATAATCGTTGATACTGCTTGTGGAAGTTCAATCTTCACAAGCATTTGCATAGGTGTAGAACCAAATGATAATCCGGCTTCTACAACTTCTTTATTTACATTTGCAATACCTAGATATGTCAGTCTAATCAAAGGTGGTATCGCATAAATTGTAGTTGCAAAGACTGCTGGAACCTTACCTAAGCCAAACAGCATAACCGCTGGTATTAAGTAAACAAAAGATGGCATGGTTTGCATCGCATCAAGAATAGGTTTCAATACTTTCTCTAATCTTTTAGATTTTGCCATGAATATACCCGTTGGTAACCCTATGATAATAGAGACAACAACTGAAATAACCACGATAACCAATGTATAAATCATCATTTCCCATAAGCCAAACATACCGATAGCAAATAACATCAATGTTAAAGCGAGACCTGTTTTAACAGAATATAGTCTCCATCCGATGATAAATAACAAAATCAAATAAGCCCACCAAGGAATGATATTTAAAACAAATTCTGTACTATCAAAAATATTTAATATAATCAAACGAACAAAATCAAAGAATCCGCGCAGATTGGAAAGAACCCAATCTACACCGATATCAATGAAATCGCTAATCTTATAAATTAATTGTTCTGGAAAAGTAAACATATTATAAATCTCCTTCATAATAGCGACTAATTATAGTATTACCTACTTTTTTAATCTTCTGCATCTAATGCAGCAATGATCTTAGCATAAACATCTGCTGGTACCCAATCATTCCAAACTGAATCATAAGTCTTTAGGAACCAAATAGCTGCAGCCTCTGCTTCAACGCTATTTTCTTGCATATATCCTAATCCGGCATTAGTTAATGCGGACGATGTTGTATAATTTGTTAAAAATGCATTAATTTCAGGATAATCTGTATCAAAGTCATTACGCGTACATACAGTTACATTTACTGATGCGAATTCGCCAATACCATCTGCAAAATCAGCTGCACTATATGGTGAATCTGTTAATAGTACCATATCGTATATTCCCATAATCCAAGTAGGCTCCCAGTTATAACCAACCCATGGTTCTTCTTGAGCATATGCTGTAGCAAGTGTTGCTGAAAGCGTAGCATTTGAATCAATCGTTCTAAAGATATATAAATCATCTAATCCATATTCAATCATTTTCTTTTGTAGGAACGCTGTAGCACCCCATCCTTCAGGGCCTCCATAGATAATGCCACTACCGGAATTATCTGGATCAGGAAATAAATGATCATAATCTAGAAGATCACTTACTGCAACTAACCCGGGGTTAGCTAATTGTAGATATGCAGGAATGTATAAACCTTGCATATTATCATCATAGTTAGTCCCTAATTCTTGATATAAATTATCAGCTAAATCACTTTGATAATTAGGTAGATTATCAGACCAAATTTCAAGTGAAACATCCACATTATCTGACTGCAATCCTGCGATTGTAATCGCTGTATCTGATGTCACGACATCAACTTCGACATCATATCCATTTTCAATAATGAATTTTGCTACTTGATCATGAAAAGCATTGGAATCCCAATCGCCTTCCCCAAACACTAATACATCTGCCTTAGGAGTACATGCTGATAGCATTAACCCTACGACTAATAATAAAAAAATACTCATAAATTTGATATAGTTTTTTCTTTTCATTTCTAATAAAACCTCCTATTTAAACTATAAATATTTTATCACATAAAGGCTATTAAGTCAAAAGATAAATGCCATTTCACGGCTTAACAAGGCTAAATGAAAGCATTATCATAGTTAAACTGATTATTATCCATATAGGAGTTATTCCCTTTATAACGGTGGTTAGTGATATTGTGATAATTTTAAAAAATACTAAAGAGGGGAAGTTTAATTTAAGGCACAAATAGTTGTTTATTTTTGATATTTTATATGGCTTAGCACTCTAAAACTCACAATGTTAACTATTTTATTTGCATTTTCTTTGATATATAAATATCTAAAAAAGTTTTGTCGATTGCATGAAACACTTGAAATAGAAATTTTTTTAAGTTTCTCGCTCTTTTTGCGGATTGATATAAATCTTCTCTTTATGTATAATACAAGTATTAGAGGTGATATAGTGAAAAGTAAACTTAGTGGATTTTTGGAAAATAGTTTGCCAAAAGTCAAACAATTAGTAAAGGATTTAGAAAAGAAATTTAGTTACGTAAGTATCTTGGGTGTTGATACAATTGGCATGGCATATTCAGTGCGTCGAACTGGAAGCTCAGTCTCAGATTCAAATTGGAGTGACCGTGGTTTTGTAGCAAGAATATTTAATGGGCATAATTATAGTGAGTATTCATTTAATCAATTGGATCATCTAGATGATATCAAACAGCAAATCATCAAAGTTGTTACAAAAGATATTGAAATCTATAAAAAAAGTAATATCAAATTTATGGCGTTCCCATTGATTGATGAGAACGAGCTCAAACAAGAATATTATACCGATTTTGAAATTGATCCATTTTCAATCTCTACGAAACAAAAATTAGAGGATTTACAAAAACTTGTCGATATTGGTTTAAAGAAAAGCAAATTTTTTGTTGATTTTAGAGCAATACTCGAAGAAGTCAGTATTTCAAAAATATTTGTTTCATCAAAGAAGGAATTAAAACAAGCTATTTTATATACTAATTCAGTACTTGTTTGTATTGGACGTAAAAATGAACAAATTAAGTACGATTTTGCAGGACTAAGTGGGCTTAAAGGTTATGAAATCGTCTCGGAAACTGAAGGTAAGATCGATCAAGTAGCAAACAGCGTTTTAGAATTGTTTGAAGCGGAAAGAATTATTCCTGGTGATTACGAAGTGATTTGTGATCCAGCTATTAGTGGATTGATTGCTCATGAAGCTTTTGGTCATGGTGTAGAAATGGACATGTTTGTTAAAAACAGAGCTAAAGGTGCGGAATATATCAACAAAGAAATCGCAAGTGATAAAGTTGTGATGCGTGATGGCGCACTTAGTGCCGATGAAGTTGGAACCTATTTGTTTGATGATGAAGGTACTCTAGGTACTGATACACTTATTATTGAAAAGGAAATTTTGAAATCAGGCATTAGTGATTTACTTAGTGCTTTAAAACTTAATACCGTTCCAACAGGTAATGGTAGACGTCAAGGATTCGAACGCAAGGTTTATGCGAGAATGACAAACACCTTCTTTGAAACGGGTAATGATGAGTTAGAAGATATGATTGGATCTATAAAAAAAGGATATTTGTTAATTGGGTATACAAGTGGCATGGAAGATCCTAAAAATTGGGGTATTCAATGTGCAATTACAAAAGGTAGAGAAATCATAGATGGTAAATTTACCGGAAAGGTAGTCAGCCCTATAATGATGACTGGTTACGTTCCTGATATGCTTAAATCTATATCCATGGTATCGAAAGATCACTTTGAACTCAGTGGTGGCGGAGCTTGTGGTAAAGGATACAAAGAATTTGTTAAGGTATCTACAGGCGGATCCTATATTAAAGCGATTGCGAGGTTATCATAATGAAAGCACTTATTGATTTATTAAAATCTAAAGATAGTATTGATGAATTTATTGTTACATCTAGAGATACTCAATCAACTGAATTATTCTTTATTAAAGATGAATTACAAATGAACCGTAGTAAAGATGTAAATCACATCTCAGTAACGGTTTATAAAAACTTTGAAATAGACGGTTCTAAATATAAAGGATCAAGTATAACTAAAATTGAACCTTCGATGTCATTATCTGAAATGGAAGATAAGATTGATAAAGCAGCTTTGTCGGCTTCATTTGTTAAAAATGAATATTACGATTTAGTTGAACCTAGCACTGATAAACCAGAGCCTGTAACAAGTGTCTTTAAAGAAGGCGACCCAGTGCTCCATATCAGTCGTTTGGTTAAAGATATTTATGATGAAGACCATCAATTTGGTTCTTGGATCAATTCATGTGAGTTCTTCATTGATGTTAATCACACGAGAATTATCAACTCAAAAGGTTTAGATGTTTCATTTGATTCATTTAGAGGTGAAATTGAGTTAATTACTGAAGCAAATAACACACATGAAAGTGTTGAATTATTTAATGTTCTTCATTTTTCCGATTATAATCCAGCGTGGATAAAAAGAGTGATCAAGGGAGAACTCTACTTGGTTAGTTTAAGAGCGAAGGCGATTCCACTACCACACATTCAAGATGTTCCAATTATTTTAACTGGATCTGCAGTGAGTGAGTTCTTCGATTATTATATGGCACATGTCTCTGCAAACTTGATTTATGAACAATATATTACAACAAAAGTTGGTGATTTGATTCAAGGTGACAAAGTTACAGGTGACCATGTTTCAATTTCTATCACACCATATTTGAAAAACTCTATCTATTCAAGAGCATATGATGCAGATGGATTCCTGTTAAAAGAGGTTGAATTGATCAAAAATGGTGTCGTTACAAATCTTTATGCACCAAAAAGATATGCAGACTATCTAAAAATTAAACCAACTGGTCAATTACGTAATATCATTGTTTCTGGTGGTTCAAAATTGGAAAGCGAACTACTAGGTAAATCTTATCTTTTAATACATAAATTTTCTGACTTCCAGATGGATCCACTCACTGGCAACTTTGGCGGAGAAATTAGATTGGGTGTCTATTATGATGGCAAGATTGAAATGCCTGTCACGCTAGGCGGTATTTCTGGGTCTATGGATCAATCACAAAAAGATATGTATTTATCAAAAGAAACAGTTCAAGATGATAAATATTCCGGGCCACAATTCATTAAATTAAATCATATATCCATTGCCGGAAATAAAAACACGTAGTCTATAAAATATTTTCTTATTCACTATAAAAGAACACAAAAAATAAGATGTTAGTAGATAAAAACTCTACTAACATCTTTTCCTTTATTCATCTCTATTTTTAATTCCATGCTTTTTATAATATGCAACTGTAAAATCAATAAGTGCTTTGCCCTCGATTAATCTACATTTGGCTTGTCCAATTTGTTTGATTTCAATTGATTTCGGATATGCTATTTCAAACAATTCTCCTATTTTAATAAAATCTTCGGGTTCATCATTTTCAATTTCATACTTAACGCGAATCACTTGTCCATCTTGATAGATATTAGAATACATATCCATATAGCTTTCTAAAATATTTGATGCCAAATGCATAAATGTTAAATTATCATAATTGGAACCTAACATCAAAAGCTTAATACCGTGATTGTACATATATCCAAATGGACCGCTGATGGAGTGAGGTCTATTTAGTGGTTGATTAATTAATTCTTTAGGATGCTTTCCATAAACCTGCAAAGCTACAAAAGGATGATTTGTATGCGCGACTCCATCATATCTTCCAAAGACTCTAGGGATTCTACCAACACCTACTGGTTCAACAACCTTTGATGCTGGCATGATATTTTGCTCAACCTTTTCAAACCATGATTCAGGCACTGGTGGATTTTGCCATTCTCTCACATTAGAATTTACAGAGAAATGTCCTGGCATAATGATGATGCCGTCATGAACTACTTCCATCAACGCTTCAATAATATCATTAGCGCCATTCACCACATACCCAAAACTTGATAAACTCGAGTGTACCATAACTTTGTCATTTGATTTCAGTCCCAATTTTATTAATCCCTCTATAATATCCTTTTTGATAAGTGGTTTTTCCGACTTTTCAATAATCTCTTTAAGTCCCATTATTATTTGTTCCTTTCGTAAATATGCTTGTATATCAATTCACAAAATAGATGCATATTATTGTCTTTTAAACTGTTTATCTAATTGTTTAATTTCATGATTAATATAAAATGATAGTGCCCAGGGGAACAAGCGATAAACCCATTTGAATATTTTTGATGGGTGGATATTGTTTTTATTTTTCTTTACACCTTTAAGAATCACTTTTGCTACATGCTCAGGTGTCTGTTGAAACCAATGTTGATGGTTTTGTCCAGAGATTTTGAAAAAATTAGTTTTAGTAGATACAGGAAAAACAATATGAAGCTGTTGTTCTTTATTTAATTCATATCGAAACCCTTTGAAAAATGCGTGAAGAGCAGCTTTAGACGAACTGTAAAGACTATATCCGGGTAACGGCCAATAACTCATAACACTTGACATACAAATAAAATGAAAAGCATTCTTAGCACATACCTCTCTCATTTTCAGTGCACTATATATGACTGAATTTGTATTAATGTTATAAATATCTTCGATGTGATTCCATGAGGGCTCTATCAGCCTCTCATAATATGCAAAACCAGCATTAGCTATAAAAATATTTATTGTTCCAAAAATGGTCAATCCGTCATCAAACATTTTATCTACATTCTCCGCAATAGATAAATCATAATAATATGCATGAAAATTTAAATCTTTTATCGGGATTTTTTTAGATGGTTGATCCACGCCCATGACATATGCGCCTTCAGCCAAACATTGATGAGCAAGATTAAGGCCGATCCCTGATGCCGCTCCGGTAATTATAATAGTTTTATCTTTTAATGTCATAACATCCTTGTATACTCACAACTGTAATCATAAATTGAGTATACAGCTCCTTCTTTCTATTGTTATAATCAATACAAGAACAGATGTGTTGATTACGCAAATTATTTCATTTTATTGCTTCGAATCATAAAGAAAGTCTTGATATCTTTTTAATGCTTTTTTTGCTATGGGAAAATATTGCAAACTCTTAAATTTAGCATGATTTGTGATTTTCCCATAAGCAATCAAATATTCTATTGCATCATCATATTCAAATAAGTTCTTTTTTACCTGGGGGTCATCTAGTCCTAAATCAGTTACAATATTCTTCAAAACACGTGTATAGGTGGATATTGTATCTTCTTTCCATAAGTTCCCAGTAAAATAAGCACCTGCATTTTTAGGTTTCCATCTGGGTAACCATTCTCTAAACATTTGTTCGCGTTCCATATTTATCCTCACTTTCTATCGTTCGTCACTATGTTGATATTGTAGCATTTTTATGCCAAAATGTCGTTTGGTTCTTTGATAGAAAAAAAGATTTACAATCATCAAACACCCTATTAATGCGTTTTATAACAATGAAAAAATAATATTAAAATCAATGAGCTGGTCCATAAAATTGGGGGATCAAGCGCTTTGCTTTTAAATTTATACTGAATACCTGCATAAAAAAATGATACGAGATTTAATTCGTACCATTTTTCTTTATTATTTTGTTATTTTAATGTAGGAAGCATTCCATTTTCGATATCTAAATTGCTGAAATCATAAAAGGCTGAATTCCACTTAAGTACTCTTACATAAAAGTCCACACTATTGTATACATCTGCAGAACCTTCAATCATTCTTCCAGGAATATCTGTAGCTAAGATCTTTAGTACACCATCATATGTCCTAGTTTGACCATCATATACGTAACAATCAAATGTGAAATAATCTTTGTAATCTGCTCTAAATCTATGGGTTGATCCACTATCTGATGATACACTACCAACTGCAAAGCTATTTTCGATCCATCTTGCTCCATCTCCAATAAGTACACCGATAGTTCCTCTTAGAGCATAAACATCGCCTGATGCATATGAATTTAATATTGTTGTTTGATTATAGTATGTATGAATTCTACCAACTAAACCTCCAGTTGCTCCATCGCCGTCATTATTTGATGAAGAGATATCTACTGAAGAGTATGAACTAAATATATAATTCATTGGAACGTTAAATGAATCATAATTATAAAATTCACCAATTAAACCACCAACATTATATTCTACATAATTTGTATTTGTTATTGTAATTGAACCAGAAGAACTTGATGTGTTAATGTTTTTATATCCAGCGGATCCTATTAAGCCACCAACAGCGGGTGTTTTATATGAATGTGGAGCATAATCATTTCCATTTATGATAATAGTCGCGTGTGCCGATGATCCTTGAACTGTATCGTCTGTGTTTCCTATAAGTCCACCAACAACTCCTTGATTCATACCATTAACTGTAATTAAATTATCTCCTATTAAATGACTATCTAATACATTGTCACTTCGGCCTGCAAGAGCACCTATAGCAAGTTCTTTTGTATCATCTGTAGTCACTGAAATATTAACGTTTGAAAGTGTTACATCGTAGATGAATCCAACTGTAGCAAATAGGCCAATATAGTCAGTTGATGCTGGATTTGCAACAGTATAAGTTAAGGATAGATTTGAAATTGTGTGTCCATTTCCATCAAATGCCGAAACACCTCTAATAGGAACGAAATCTATACCAGTAAGATCAATATCCATAGTAAGCTTATAGTATTTACCATATAAATTTGGATCAATTGAGTTTAATCCTTCTGGTGTAGAGATCAATATGACATCTTCAGCATAATATCCATAGATCATTATAGAGGTTATATGATGCTCTATGTCTGCGGTAATATCCACATCATCTTTTGTATAGACTAATTCAGATACCCAATATGTTCTTGTACCATGATCTATTTCAATTGATAATTTGATTTGTTTTGTTGTAGTACCTGTATTAAACTGTGAAGCTGGGTATGTAGTCCCACCAACTGTGACACTAAACACATCTAAATCAAATGGGTTATCAAGTAGTATTTTAATCTCCGCATAATCTGTTTCATCTTCTCTTACTAGTTGAGTATGATCATCTATTTCAATATTTAATACGCTTACTGTAGCATCAACTGGTATTATATCGCCAGGTTGATGAAGTCTAAAGGTATTCGTTTGATCATAGGCAATGACATAGCTAGATTCATCAACTAATGTGACTGCAAAATCAGTCATGTGATAGGTGTAATCTGTATAATCAGTTTCAACACCCATATTTAGATAGATAGTTTGGTTACTACTAGGGAAAAAGAAATGTTCTTGATAATATTTATCGCCATTAATTGTCACATATTCAATATTCACATCATCGTAATATTGCTCAGTGTAACTGTTAAAACTACCATTATCTAATTCTAATTTCATAATGATTTGGTCTCCAAAGAAATACATAGATTGTTCGAAATCTAGGGAAGTTACAGTAACATCGGCTATCATCGCAAATGATTGTTCAAAGAAGGATTTACTCCAATGAGACGTTTCGCCATCTTCATGATAGTCTGTATAAACTTTTATCGTGTACATCTCATTTGGCTTCATATATGATCCAGAAAACACTACTTCTTTATCAGTTCCAACAGTAATGATTTCACTGGCTTGTTGAGAGTCGTATTTATTAGATATGGTTATACGAGTATCACCAAATATAGCATTATCTAAATCAGTTAAATCAAATGTTAGGGTAACACTGTTTTCGGTATCTATTGCTTTAGTGATCACTAGATTGTCAATTGTAGGAAGAGCAAAAGTAACGATACCTTCAGTTGTTGCATCTCTGGTGTCTAACAATACATCAGAATAAGTAGTACCGGGAATTGTTTGATTATAATCAGCATAAAGTTCTAATGTATAAGTATTGCCATCAGACAGCCCATCAATTTCTATATAGCCGGGAGTTTCAGGTTGATAGAAGCTTACCCACACGCCATCTAATTTAACAACAACATAAACGCCTACATCGTCAAAGCCGGTTTCATCAATACCGTATACATAATCAAAACCATATGTGTACTCAGTAATAAATACTAATTCTAAATCGGGTTTAGGTACGGATATTGTAAATGTAGATAAAATTATAGTTTCACTTATTGGAGTAGAAGAGCCTTGCGGAGTGTATGTATATTCAACCTTGAGTATGTATTCTGTTTCTGGCTCTAGGGAACCTTGATCAAAATAATTATCTCCTACAACAAGAGTTCTAGAACTAGCTGCCCAATCACCTTTATATAATTTCACCATTGCTTGTGATAAAGATTCATCTAAATCAACAACATTGATGGTACTACTATATGAACCTCCAAATGAATCGTAAGTAGTCACTTCATTTGAGTTAGTAAACATAAGAGGAACTTCTTCAAGTGTCGCAATAGTTTCACTCATGCTTTTAACTAAAATTGTATCCTCATATTCTTCATAATTACCTTCAATTACTACTTCATAATTAGTATTTTCTGTTAAGGAAGAAAATGTAATGGTATTCATTCCACTGTTTATAGTATAACTATTAACTAATGTAGTTCCTTGATATAATGCGAGTTTTTCATCTTGTAATACTCCATAAGGATCTGTGAAATTAACAGTATATGCAATTGAGTTTGTTGTCGTTTCGATAAGAGTTAAATCAACAACTAAAACATCTCTTAAAAGACCATAAGCTTGATTATTGTAATCTACTGTATATGTCATTATATAAGAACCAACAGTTGACGTATCAACATTTGAAGTAGTTACCATGTTTAAGTCAAATTCATTAGTAATGACTGCGCCTGGATTGGTAAACTCAGCATCTTTAAATAATATCATCGTTGCTTCACCATTAAGCTCTAAAATAGGTACAACTTCAAATAATGTGCTTACTGTAAGTGTCGCCTCTATTGTTTGTTCTCCTATGCCATCATTTAAATCATATGTGTATGTAGCTTTTATTGTATATTCAGTTTCACTTGTTAATCTAGTTAAATTTCTCATCGTCAAATCAAGATCTCCATTAAGTAATGTTTCGCCTTGATAAAATTTAATATTCGTTAATTCTCCTACTAAATCTATATCTGTAATATCTATATCAAATGTGATTGTATCGTGTGTTGCTTCTACTTTTATAATTTCTATAGTAGGTGTAGCTGCAACTAGATCCACATTAGGCGAAGTAAAGCTTACTTCATAACCTTCTATATATTGAACGATACTACCAACTAAATAGCTACCTTCAACTGATATTCTATAATCAGTGTTTGCGCTAAACTTATCAATTGTAATAACTGTATCGCCATTTGATAAAGGATAGGATCTTACAACAGTAGATCCTTGATATAATACAACTACTGGATCAGTAAGATCACCAGCGGTATCATCAAGAGATACTGTAAAACTTACTGCAGTATTTGTGATAGTTATATCTGATATATTAATACCAAGATTAAATAAAACGGAATCAACAACAGTAACAGTTCTATCAATTGAATACGTAGTGCCTAAATACTCAGTTGAATAAGTAATGGTATAGGTACCAACTATATCAGTATCAACATCTTCTATAACAGTTATATCCAAATCAAAATCACCAATTATCTGTGCACCTGGATCAACAAATTCAGTATATTGTTCGATAATTATTAAATCGTCACCCGCAATTTCAACTGATGGTAAAAGGGCGATAACATCATCAGGTATGATGTCTAGTATTTCATCCGGTATATCTGCACATGCAGTCAATAAAAAAAGCGCCAGCAAAAGTACTGAGGTTCTAAATATTCGATTCATTAAATTTTCCTCGTTTCCCAATTTTTTTTATGTTATTATATCTATTATACTATTAAGTGGTGCATATTCAAAATTAACTTTGTTAGCGTTAGACCATACTGATATAGTATAGGCAGATTGCTCGGTCTAGGTTTATATTTTTAGACTGATCAGCATCTAGATTTATATTTTTATTTATGGTACATTTTGTCTCCAGTTGAAGTTTAGTATATGACTAGTATAGAAAAAATCTAGCAACTGAATCTATAGAACAATTTGGTATTTTCCATGCTCAATAGTATATGATATAATATACATAGTTGAAACCTAGGAGGGAATTATGAAAGTAGAAGCCGATAAAGTCAATGCTTTAGCTGTTAAACCGAATATTGTAGTTACAGTTAGAGATAAAGAAGGTAACGATAATGCTTTAGTTGTAGCTTATTGTGGAAATTGTAGCTATGATCCACCAATGATTATGGTTGGAATTGTACCAAGTAGATATTCTTATCATATGATTAAAGAAAATGGATCATTTGTAGCTCATTTATTAGATAAATCACAAACCGAACTGTATGAGTGCTGTGGTAGTAAAAGTGGTAGAGACAGCAACAAGTTAAAGGACTATGGAATTGAGATAACAAATGGCTTAAAAGTTAATGCAGGAGTTATTCCTAATTGCCCTGTAGCAATCGAGTGTACAGTAGTTGATTCAATCATGACGGGTTCGCATGAAATGTTCATTGGCAGAGTTGAATATGTTCATGCTGAAAAAGAATCACTTAATGAAAAAGGGAAAGTTGATTTATCAAAATTGAATTTGTTATAATAGTAAGCATTTATTTTTATTAAGTTCACATAATTAAATAACTATTAGAAATAGCACCTACCTCAAATTTGAGATAGGTGCTATTTTGTGTATAGAAAAAAAGGGCCCCTATATTTCTAGAGAACCCTTTTTTTATAGACTCATTTGAAAATTATAGTTTAACAACGTTTGCTGCTGTTTCGCCGCGATCGCTGTCTGTAACGTCAAATTCTACTTTGTCGCCTTCTTCAAGTGATTTGTATCCTTCAGTTTGAATTGCGCTAAAGTGTACAAATACATCTTTGCCTTCTTCTGTAGAGATAAATCCATATCCCTTATCAGAATTAAACCATTTTACTGTTCCTGTCATGTTGATTACTCCTTTTTTTTATTGTGCTCTATCGCTATTACTAGCTTTCACCAGTTATTAGTATACAACAAATTTAGATAAAATCAAACTATAAGTGCATTATTATGAAGATAACGACATTATATTGGCTTATTTGCTGATAATTGCCTAGCTTGTAGATAAATTTTGTTCCGATTTCATCAAATATTTTATTTCTATTGTTGTTTACTTAATTTCTATCTAACTTGGTTTAACTCATCTATAAGGTTCAAATTATCATTTTTATGTAATATCAAAATTGGATTATCTCTTAATCGGTGGTGTCCGATGCTTTTCTATGCATACTATTACGCGAGTAACCACTGTTTAAATGTAAAAATCAAATAAAATAAAAAAAGGCCTACCATCTAGTGGTAAGTCTTCACGGATTGTGTTGGTGACCCGTAGGGGCTCACGTTTTTTCAGTGTTTATCAAAATAGATTGGTACGGATATCTTTATACTGTGTCTATCTTTAGTTAATCGACACAATTTGTTCTATTTCTTTTAACAATGTTGCATTTTCTTCTACATTATTTTTAATCTTTATTAGATCTTCATCTTGATATTTTTTAACATAGGGTAATCTGATAGATTTTTGTTCAAGTGCAACATGCAATTCGCCATTTTTAATAGCAACGGTTATCCGATGAACAAATGGCTTAGTCCTTAAAGCTGAAATCAATGTTTTTAATACTTCAGGCATTTCTTCGGTGTCTTGACTATATAGGATACCTGATTCGTAACGTGTTTTTTTACTGTATTGACCAACATCGTTTAGATCCTTGCCATAGACGCTTTTTAATGTATTGATGATACTGCCGCTTATTCCATCTTGATCCCGATATTGCATATCACCTTCAACGCCCTTTAAAACGACATAAAGACCACTAAAATAGATGGTTCTGCGGGGTGGATTTCCAGCTGCTGTATAGGATTGTGCATGATACATTTTTATTTGATAATCTTCATCATGCAAACAATAATTAATGTCTTTTTGAGCGTAACTGGGAATCAAATACCAATCTTCATTTGGATAATCATCCGTTTTAAACGTATAAGATGTCCCATGATGATCATTAAATTCTCTGATATTACTTTGATAGATGATATCAATACTATTTTTAATCTTTACGTTTAAATTTTTAGTCGTATGCAGAGCCAGCACAAATAATGAAATGATCAATAAAATAAATGAGAAAAAAATGAGTAAGACAGCTGGCGTTAGCAATTGATCGCTATCAATAATTAATAGTGTTATGGCTATCAAAATCATTAATCCTTGGATTTTAAATAAGATAGATGATTTTTTTTTAATGGTTTCTTGGTTTTTCGTTTGCACTTTTGACAACAACTCTTTCATAAAAAGCCTCCTGAAATACATAATTTCTTAGATATGATTAATGATTCGATAATCATGGATTGGTTTGTAACAATTATATCACAATGGGTGCTTCAATTAAGGAGATACCACTCCTCAAGCTTGTTTTATAGAATGGATTCAAATGTGTTTTTTGCTTATGTGCCTATAAAAATAGGAGTTACCTCCCTAAATGACTTTTAATGAAAGTCAACCTCTTGGAAATTCTTGTTTTTTGATTCAATTAAAGCTTTCAAAATCACCCAATTTTAAGTCCACTTAATGTCTTATCAAAGACAAATAAGTCCCATCACATTTAAGAGTGGGTTTACCAAATATTATACTATTTAATCTCAGTTATTCCAAAGTTTTATTTGCTTCATATGCAAGTTCATACTCTGTTTTATTTGCTTTACTCACAACACGCAAGCGACCTTTGATGGGCATTGTCTGAAGCGTTTCAAAAACTAGCTCGCCTTTTTTATTTAGTATTTCGACGAATGTTGATATATCCAACAGTGTGATGACCCCAATATCTTTTGCAGTCAATCCAGGAATTGCACAAATTGTACCCACAATATCTGATGCTCTCATTTTTGTCTTTTTTCCCGCATTAATGTGAAGCTTCATAATTTCTTCTTTAAAATCAAAACCCTTACCCATCTTAATTACTAAATCAGATGTTTGTCTATCTTGAAACACTTCAAATGCTTGATTGACAACTTCTTTGGTTGCTTTTTCAAGCATAATGATGTCTTGATTGGTATAGGTGTTAATTTGATCTAAATAATTAGATTCCCTATTAGAAATAAAAGATATTGCAAGACCTTCTTTTCCAGCTCTAGCACTTCTTCCAATTCGATGCACATAACTTTCTGCGTGATAAGGTATATCATAATTCACAATAAGTGAGACAGAGTCTATATCTAGACCCCTTGCTGCAACATCTGTGGCAACTAAATATCTAAACAGGCCATGCTTGAAATCATTCATGACTTTTAATCTATCTTTTTGCTCCATGTCACCGTGTATCTTATTAACTAAATATTCTTTTTCATCCATCATTTCGCATACTTCATCTACAGCTTGTTTTGTATTGCAAAAAATAATTGCGCTGTTAGGATTTTGGATAATTAAAACATCATCTATGAGTTTCAATTTATCTTTTTGTTCTACTTCATAATAGTATTGTGTGAGTTTATTTTCTGTTAATTCGTCATCTTCGATAACAATGAGCTCAGGGTTGTTCATATATAGATTGGATAATTTTTCTATATCTGTTGGCATCGTTGCTGAAAGAAGAACCGTTAATCTTTTAAGAGGCAAAAAATGAATGATTCTTTCTACTTCATCAATAAATCCCATACGTAATAGTTCATCTGCTTCATCGATGACTAAGGTTGATATATGGCTTAAATCAACGGTTTTATTTACTACGTGATCAATTAATCTTCCCGGTGTAGAAACAATAACATGTGTTCTTTGTTTGAGTTGCTTTGCTTGGCTTTCATATGAAGATTTGCCATAAACAGCTTCAACTTTGATTCTTGAAAATCTTCCAATGTTAAACATATCTTCTTTGACTTGAATTGCTAATTCTCTAGTCGGTGTTAAAACTAAAACTTGGGGTTCTCTTTTATCCCATTTGATATTTTGAATAATGGGTATTGAAAAAGCTGCGGTTTTCCCACTTCCGGTCTTTGATTTAATAACTAGGTCCATATGATTCAATAAAGCAGGTATAACGCGTGATTGAATCGGTGTGGGAACATTATAATTAAGTACATTAAGTGATTTAATTAAGTTAGGATTTAAGTTAAAGTTTTGAAATGAATTCGACATTTCATTGCCTCTTTTCAGTGTAATTCATTGGGATTAATCGAACATTTGTATTTCGAATCCTTTGAAATGCTTTCTAAAACTCGCGTTTAATTCTAATGAATGAGTGACCCATTGATTATATCATTAAAAAAGATAAGAGTCGCCACATAAAACTTATATCTACATAAGTTTTCTATTTACATGTTCTTTGTTCAATTCGGTAAAACTATGACTCAAACAATCCTAATTATAAATAAATTCTATATCAAGTAATATAAAAAGCCTATTTCTTGGTAGAAATGAGCTGTTTTATGATAAATTTGGTGATGCTCACGCTTAAAGTGATATCATTTAAGACTAAAATTCATTTTTATCTTGTCTCATTATTTTAATCATGCCATATTTAGTTCGCTACAAATCTTGAAGATAATCAATCTTCGAATATATAACTCTAACAATTTCAACTAGCTTATCTTTTTCATTATAAAAATATAGAATAATATAGTTCTCAACAATACATTTTCTTAGATCAATTTCATAGATGAGTTTGCTCTCTACAAGTGGATAAGATAGCGGAAACAACAAAAGCTCTTTGAACTTACTTTCAAATTTATCTATTAGATCTGATGCAGCTTCTTGATTCACTAATTCTATTGCAATATAGTAAAAGATATTTTCTAAATCATCTTTTGCTTTAGGAAATAGTACATACCTATTTTCCATACTTCGTTTTCATCTCATTTAGAAAAAGTGTTCCATCAACCTTTTTATCAAAATTATCAATGTCTTTTAGAGATTCATTGATGAATTCAATCATTTGTTTTTTAGCAATCTCTTTTTCATAAACAGCAATGCTCATGATGACCATTGATCCATATCCGTTTTTTGTTACAAACACGGGCTCATTTGTTTCTTCTACGTATTTAGAAATTGAAGCAGTATTTTTAAGTTCTCTGATAGGTATAATTTTTGGCATAATTAGCGTCTCCTTTTTATGCCATAATTATACCATAGTAATTTAATGATTTCAATTCTAAATGTTTTTTTAGACTCTTGAATCTATCTTCATTTCTACATAAATCAAACTCATCTCCCTCTAAAAAAATCCCCATCTCAACTAAGAAGTGGGGTTTCATTATAATATTGGTGACTCTTATATCAAAACATACTTGCTCACTATCTACTCAGTGGGTCCAAAGAGAAATGAAAGCTCGACAAATGGATTTTCAGTCCTTTCCTGCACAAAAACTTTTCAAGTATTACATTGGGAGATATGAAAGTTTTATATATGTTTTTTCTGCTTGAGTATTTATAATTTTAACATATTATTTTAATATACTACGATATAATTTATAAACAAAAAAGGAATACTCTTCAATTTTCAGTATCCCTTTCACCTTAAATCTATATATTAATTGTGCTTGAATTTAGTTTTGAATCCACATGCCATATAACACAAGTGTATAAGCTGGCATTGTTGAAAAGATATAAGGTATCGTTAACTCTGCGTCCGAATACCAACCACTGAAAGTAGACCCTTCTCTAGTTGGTATGTATTCAACAATTAAGGAGTCATATCCAAAAGTCTCATTATGGATTTTTTCACTAGATATTGTTGTAATCAGTACTGGTGACGGTTTATCCACTAATGAAGCATCTCCTAATTGACCTGCATTATCATTCCCCCATGTAAAAATGCGTCCCATTGATGTGATTACTGAAGCATGATTTGTTCCTGATGATGTTCTGATTATTTTTTCTCCTTCCAATAAACTAAATTCACTTGTGATGTCTATTGGAGTGGAATGAGCATCATAATCTTTTTCTCCAATGCCTAGTTGACCATAAAAATTACGACCCCAAGTGAAAACGCGCCCTTGTGATGTAACAGCTGCAGCAAAATCATAGCCTCGCATCGAAATGCTACTGATAACTTCTTCAGGAGCTAAATTAAAATTGCTTGTAATATCTATTGGAGAAGTTAGATTTTCTACAGTACCATCCCCTAAGTTTCCATATCCATTATAACCCCAATTAAAAACACGTCCTTCTGATGTAATAGCTGAAGAATGATAATAACTCATCAAAATATCGACTATGTTTTCTTCTTCATTTAAGTTAAATTGACTCGTGATTTCTGTAGGACTATAATGCGTACTATCATCACTTGTTCCATTGCCTAATTGCCCTTGAATATCTGATCCCCAAGTGAAAATCCGTCCCTCAGATGTCATAGCTGCAGAGTGTCCATCCCCCAATGAAACATCAACAATCATTTCTCCATCATCTAAGTTAAATTGACTCGTAATATCTCTTGGTGCAGAAACTGTAATATTACCAACTTCTCCAATACCTAATTGACCAGAACCGTTATACCCCCAAATAAAAATGCGTCCAGCAGATGTTATGGCTGATGAATGAGAGGTTCCAAGTGAAACATCAACAATTATTTCTCCTACTGCTAAATTAAAATAGCTTGTGATTTCTATTGGAGTAAAGTGTGAACTATTATCACTTTCCCCATTGCCTAATTGTCTATTACCATCATATCCCCAAGTAAAGACTCGGCCATTAGACGTGCGTGCTATACAGGCTTGAGCTCCTAATAAGATTTTAACGACTTTCTCTTCCGCTAATAAGCCAAAAGAACTCGTTATACTGTTAGGTTGGCTTCTTTAGTTGTTTTAGTGCCAATACCTAATTGTCCCTCGGAGTTTGCTCCCCAAGTAAAGACACGTCCTTCTGAGGTGATTATTGCGGAATTTCCAACACCGAAAAAGACATCAACTATACCTTCGTCAGATAAGGTGATATTATTTATTTGATCAACACCAACGATATAATAATTAATTGTATATTCTAAGATTTCCCATTTTGCATAGAGTGTGATATCTTCTATCATCGTTGTTGGAAAACTATAATAGTCTGTTAATCCTTCATCTAAATACCATCCACCAAAAATATAACTATCTTTGGTTGGATTCACTGGTGCATATATTGTTGTTTCATAAGCAACAGTAATATCTGAGACTTCAGAGCCTCCATTACTGTTGAACGACATTGTATATTCCCTGATAACATAACGCGCTGTGATCATCAGATCCCTTGCAGGCATTGTTAAAGGAAGATCCTGATTCCATTCAACAAAATCATATCCTTCCTTAGATGCTATAGGTGCAGTAACATCATTCAAACTCGCCCCGAAATCATATTCTGCAGTTTGCAGGATCGTACCATCATTATCTAGGTATTGCAATGTATAACTATTGACAATCCATTTTGCATATAATGTAATATCTGCGTTGGGTAGCGCTGAGAAATTAAAAGCTGTATTAAATGCCTCATCACTATACCATGAATCAAAGGAATATCCTTCTTTTGCTGGATCTACAATAGCTAAAGTGACTGTCTCACTGTCAAAAGTTACCGGATTACTTTGATTATTGGTTCCCCCATCTAATAGATATGTAATCGAATAAACATAAACAGGTGGAATAATTGGACTCCATTTAGCATAAACAGTCATATCACTTGATAAAGGTGTATCTAAAAGTGAATTTGCTGAAAAAGGATTTTGAAAAGCGTCATTATCCCAATACCAACCACCAAAAACAAATCCTTCTTTCGTTGGATTATCAGGAATAGTTATAGTTGAACTATCATCAGTATTTACAGAAAGAACTTCAGTTCCTCCGTTACTATCAAAGTTAATTGTGTACTCAACACTTTGTGTACATGAACTTAATGCGAGTAAAAATAGAAATGATAGAAATACCATTGTTTTCTTCATTTATAAATCCTCCTTGATTTTTTAACAAACCCTTTGAAATAAAAACAATGCATCAAAGATTTTCATCTCAGATGCATTCGTTTAACATTACTTTGCTCTTTATCTATACCATACTACCAAATGTATAAATAAGCAAGTGTCTAATTATTTACGTTATTTTAAATCAATTAATGCTATCTTTAACAATACAATATTTTCCGATTTCGAGTTGTGCATAAAACTATACTTTAATACACTTTTATTTTTTCACTATTTAATGCACTCTATATCCTATTAAAAGATAGGGATTTACTACTGAAATTAAAGAGTGCATCCTACTATAGTTTATTCCTTTGAGCTAAATTTACCACGCATACCACGCCATATTTTGATAAAAGACCTAAAACTTATATCAATATAAGCTAACATTTTAGTGATCTTTTTGAAATCATGTTTCAACTTCTAATTGAGTGTTGAAATTTTACTTATATTGTCATAAGTTTTGCAAAAACAGGTGTTAACTCCTTAAATACATATTTTTGCCTTAAATTTACATTTTTATTTGTCTTATTTTTTGTTTTTAAACCTCATAAAAAGCACTATAATTTTAACCGTAAAAAAAATCCCCATCTCTGATAAGAAATGAGGACACTGCTTGCGTTGGTGACCCGTAGTGGTTCTCGTTTTCTTCAGCTACTTCCGGTCTAGACTGATATAAATATCTTAATTTTCTAAGCTAGTTTTGGTGACGCTGATGATTAAATGTATATCAAAAGTCCTCTTTGGAGCGTCCAATCAAACAACCCTTAATTATTATATTTGCTTTTCATTTTCATTCATCATTTGAATAAGTTGTTTTAATAATTGGGGTAAATCTTCTATTATCGTGTCATATACAACATTCATATTAATTTGATCATAGTCATGAACGATGCGATTTCTAAAACCATACATTTCGTGCCATGGAATCTGTTTATTAGATTCTTTTAAATTTTCTGAAACTCTATATTTAGATATCTCGCCTATTTGCGACAAGTTAAATACAATAGCATCAACAACAAGCTGATTATGATTGAAATCTTCAAATGTATTGATTGTTTTCATATAAACGAAAATATTCTCTAGATGTATAATAATTCTTGTTATCGATTTAAGATTTCTATCGTTCATAAAGAGTGATGCCATTCATAACATTTTCATATGTATTAGAGTTTATATTAATTTGTGATAAATGGATTAAATCTACAGATTTAACAAGTGAGTTCGTTACATCTTCAAGTAACCCGAAAAACTTTATACCTTTAATATCCCCATCAACAACTAAATCAATATCACTTTTCGAATCTTGCTTTCCTTTACTATAGGAACCATATAAGATAATCCGGCTGATATTATATTTAAAGGTTAATGGTAATAAAGCATCTTTAATTTGTTCAATTTCATAGATACCTTTTGTTTCAGTAATGATCCCGTGTTGATTTTTAGGGTACTTATTTAAATAACTATAAACCATTTTTTCAACCCAAGGACTAGGCGTACGCTTACCACTTTCCCAATTCTCAATCGTTCTAAGTGGTATCTCTGTAATCTCACTTAATTCCTTTTGAGTGACGCCATATTCAGCTCTAGCTTCTTTTAATATTAGATTCATAATTATATACCTCGATTTAATTATACCACCCATTGGGTGGTTAATCAAGGTTAATTTCAACTGATTTATTGATATAAAAAAGCCCTTCCATGAGTGAGAAGAGCATTTCAAATTTATTATGGTGACCCGTGTTCACGTTTTTTTCAGTGTTCATCAGATTAGACTGATATTTGATTGTTTACTTGATAAAGAATCCTAGGACAATCCCGATAATTACTGATACAAAAATATATCCGACATCAATAAGTTTGATTTTCGCTGTTCTTCTAAAAATGAAAAAGCCTATAAATCCTGCTGATACGAGAATTCCGTTTATTAGCCATATAATAATTCCACCAAAAAGAGAAACAGTTGAAACTCCAAATATGATGTTAAGTGGTATATAAAGCCGATATCCAAACTTGCTATCACTAATTTGACCAATGTTTTCGGTTTTTTCTTGTTCTATCACTTTATAATTATAAAGATAACAAAAGATTGATAACCCCATAAATACCAATGTGTTAGTTATAACCGATGGTAGATCTCTTACAAAATATTCAGTTGCAAAATTTGATGGGGTGTCCGCTGTCATTGACAATAAATAAACGGTCCATCTCCCTAGTGAGAAAAATGGGTTTACTCCAAATCCCATAAAAACTCCTATTAAATTATTGCTGAAAAATAAAGAAACAAATAAAAATAAAGTGTGAAATAACAATATAAATGCAATTCCGTCAAAAATAGTATTTGCTCTTAAAAATACAAAGTTTGTAATACCATATAGAATTATTAAATAGAATATGACAATAAAGTATAATAAGAAGAAAAATCCTTCCCTATAATATCCGTGAGACAAAATTAAAAGAGTCATAAAACCCAATATAAACATGATTGTCCATACAATCAATAATTGAACAAATCCAAATAACGAATGAACTAAATATAGCTTTTTCCTTGAAATTGGAAGCGCATAATACAAATCAACTTCTTTTGGATTTCTTAAAGAAGAAAATCTAAAAATCACTATAACAATTAACACAATAGCTATAAAAATCACAGACATACCAAAATCATTTGAGAATCCACTTGAGTTTAAAAGTGGATATGTTCGGTTATCTAAAATTAGTATTAAAACAAAAATAACCGATGGTATTAGTGCCATGACTAATGTTTGAAGCCATTTAGTCTTAGTTAGATAATTAAAGTATGCTTTCATGAGTTAACCCCCTTTTGATTAATCATAAAGTATTCTTCAAAAGAGATAGGGAGTTCATCAGCCACATGATAAACTTCTTTATCTATATATTGTTCCAACTTGTTGTTAACATCAATGACAATGGTTAGAATTCTGCCATCTTGATTAATGTATATAGGTTCATTGTTTTGATCTAATATTTCTATTGGCGAAGTATCTTTCAATATAATTTGATACTTAACAAGTTTATTTAATTCAAAATCAAGATTTCCATATCTTTTAAAATAACCTTCATCAATCATACCAAAAGAATCACAAATATCTTCTAATTCTCTTAGAGAATGACTTGTAACAATAATAATTTTATCTTGATGCTCTAAAGAAATCATCAATTTCTTAAATTTCAAACGTGCTGAAGGATCTAATCCATCAAACACTTCGTCTAAAAGCAGGTATTTTGCTCCCGAAGCAAAAGCTAAGGCAATATAGCCTTGTCTTTTCATACCTTTAGATATCTGATTTAAATTTATATTTTGATCCAAGGAAAATGTATTTAAGATTGCATTAAAAGTTTCTTCTTCAAATGGATAGAATATCTTGTATAAATCTGCTAAATTTCTAAAAGTCATTTGATTACTAAAAGGGGGTTGATCTGATAAATAGAAAATTGATTTTTTTAAATCGTTGTCTTCCAAAATTGAACGCTTATCTATCTCAATTTCTCCACAGTCTGGTCGTAATATCCCCATGATTAATCTTAGAAATGTTGATTTCCCAGCCCCATTAATACCTATCAAACCAAAAATAGTCCCTTTCTCTAATTTTAAATTAATATCCTTCAATACAGAATGCTCATTAAAACTTTTGTATAGATTTTTAACTTCAATCATGGTTTTCTCCTTCTAAATGTTTTTTTAGAATAATAAGAATTTCATCTTCTGTATAATGTTTTTTTAGAATATCAATCTGTTGTTGTATAGATTGAATGAGTTCTTTTTCTGGGTGAAGGATATATTTTTTTACATAGGCACCTTTTTTTGGAATAATTTCAATATAGTTTTCATCTGCTAATTCTTGATAAGCTTTTTGAACGGTATTAGGATTAACACCTAAATCTGATGAAGCTTTTCTTACACTTGGCAGCATTTCACCTTCAAGGTATGCTCCTTTTTCTATTAATGATTTAAAATTTTCTTTGATTCTCATAAATAGATCTATTTTTGATTTAACCATTTTATCCCCTTTCCATCTGTATTATCTGTATCATTCACTATATTATAACAATCATAAATAATATTGTCAATCCCTTTTTAAAATATACAATTTCGAAGTTACGTATTTCCCACACTATATTGAATTAACTCTCAGAAATTTATATCAACATAAGTTGCATTTTTAAGTATATTTCACAGACATGCTATATACTTTCTTTTCTATGGGACAATTTTGCTTATGTTGTCGTAAGTTTTGCTATTTCCATGTTTTTTATTCAATTCGGTAAACCTATGACTTAAACAATTCAAATTCTAAAAAGATTCTATTTCAAGAGCTATAAAAACTCTTTTAATATACATATAAAAAGCCCATTCCATGATGAAGTGAGCTGTTTTATGATTATATTGGTGCCCCGTAGGGGCTCACGTTTTTTTCAGTGACTATCAGACTAGACTGATATAGAAGTCCTTTTTATCACTGCTATTTTTGGTGACTCTATATTAAGTATGAGTGCAAGTTTCTGATAATGAAAAAGTGGAAAATTCCACTTTTACATTTCTATAAAAATCTATCGATTGAACACATTAAAACATTGCAATTGGTTCATTTCTTGATGATTTTTGTTAATATTAGCCATGCTATTACGACAATACTAATGACACCCACAATTACAGGCCAAAATGCAAATATTAAGTTAAATACCAGAACACACACATATACTGCGCCTAATCTTAAAAACCAATGAATAGCACTTCCGGCTGAACTTGATTCTATTATTCCTTCACTATATAGATTTCCAACGACACTATAAGTTACTTGATAAAATAATTGTGATAACATCATTGGTAATAAAAGATCAACGATTAAATTACCCGATGCTGGTTCAATTCTAAATATAAGTTCAAATATCTCTTTCCACATAATATGCACCTCCTTTCACTTCAACTATAGAATAGAAATTAAAGTGAATCAAGGTGATATTCTTAACAGTTATAGATTATTCTGATTTCGAATGGATTTCAATTTTAGTTTTTTGATTTAACTCCTTCTCAATAACAAATATTTCATAATTCTTCAAATATTTTGTGTGTGCAAATAGAACGAAGAACGTAATTATACATTCGGTAATTGAGATAAATAATAAATCGTTCTTAAATAGACTCGGATTTACTGATTTTTGATAACTAGTGTAAAAAGCAACAAAAAATAAGCTAGAGATGTTTATAAATAGACTTAAGTAAAATAATATGGAATTATCTTTAATTTCCTTATAGTCCACATCAATATTAGGATTAAGATTTAAGCTGCAAAACAATCTAACCATAGGAGGTATAAATAACAAGAATGTTATTAATACTACTATCCAACTGCTTCCCACTAAAATAGTATCTATAGAATTTGAAAATGCCACTATATAAAAAAACGATAATACAGCCCCAAAAGATGACGCAAAAATTATTGATCTACGATATTCTGTTAATTGAGATTGCTTCCATTTGTGTACATATGTGATATTGTTGTTTACATCTGTCTGAATATTTAACGAATTTTTGCTTTTATTCATAAAATAATTTATGAGAGATTTTATAAGTACAACTAGCATAACAGCTGCTAAAACAAATAACACAATATAACTCGTCTCTGCTTTTATAAAGGCAACGATTATAGGTGAAATTATCAAAATAAAAAAAGATATCCACTCAAAGCGTGTAGTCGAAGATTTAAATTCCTTAAGTTTTATTTGCTTATTGGTGACCGATTTATAGCGAATTGTTGCTTCATTCAAGCTATGAAATCCCAAAATCTCATTTGGAGTTGTTTTTAATGCGATAGCTATTTTCTTTAATTCATCCGCATTAATTGATTGAGTCCCGCTTTCAATTTTAGAAACACTCGAATTACCACTTTTGTCAAGACGTAAAGCCAATTCTTCTTGCGAAATCCCTTGGCTGTTTCGAAGTTCCTTGATTTTTCTTCCTATATCTTTTTCGTACATTTAAATATCCTCCAAAAGTCTATCAATTTTCATTCATATAGATTACTCTGATTTGGTTCTAGATCAATAAAGTGGACACGTTAAATGAGAATTTCACACTTTTTCTATTTGCTCAGTAACTTTGTTTTGCTTAATTCAACCTGTACTTCTTCGGGTTCTAGTGTATAATTATTTACCAAAGGAATAAATATATCTACACTGCCTACTTTAATTGAAAAGTCCGGGTTCTTTCTTACTCTTTTTACTTCTCCAATAGTAAGTCCATACTTTTTAATGGTAAGGAACATTAGATAAAACCTAATAATATCATAATCATCCAAAGGACGCATGTCGGAAACACCATAGGCCATACCATTCCACACATATCCAGCGATTACAGCTGCTGTCATATACTCTCTTACATTTAAAACATCATTTTTCTTAAGTATTATTATAGCGTTTTCTATTGTTGTAATTTCCTCATGAGTTAATCCTTTGAACGGTGTGTAATTAATGAAAACATTATCAAGATATCCTTTGAGTCTTTTTTCAACCTTGTTTATAAAGTCTTCTGAGTTAGAGGATAAAGCAACAAAAACTCCCCTATTAGCTGCACAGCGCATAAATCCGCGCTTCTTCACATTTATTATCTCAACTTGATTTTCAGGTAGCAATAGTTGATTCTTATAATACTGATTCATTATATATCCGCCTGGATCGACTAAATTCTTGCTATCCGATAGCTTAACAAGTTTTCCAATATGCCGACGGAAATAAACATAACTCGGCATATCATTATAATGAAAAGAGCGATCAGACATATGCTCATATCCTCTTTGATATGAAATCCGATTGTGATCCTGATAATTTTTATGTGTATGTCCATGAATTTTCCAGCAATTTGAGCTTTCCCTTATGTTTGTCTTTGAACTCCACCATAAGTCAGAGTTTTTTTTCACAGCACAGCTAAACATAGGAAAGTGTGTTAAAACAATTACTTTGCTGTTTGCATCTAAAATAGTATTTGCATACTCAATCCATCTAGTATGATACTCAAGGACTTTTTTATAAGAAAAATCTTTGATTTGTTTTTCTTCGGGTAATTCAATAATTTTTCTACTTAGATTAATGACTCCTTTGCCTTTATCAAAACTAGTCCACCCTGTATCTCCAATGAAAATGATGTCGTTAATCTGGTATGAATTCCCACTCAATAACATTTTAAAGTAACGATTATCTTCAGTATGGGATTGATATAGTTTAATCATCTCGTCATAAGTGAATTTCCCCTTACTCCAATAATCATGATTTCCGAGTACAAAAAAGCCGTAAATATGCTCGCGTTCCAAACGATCTAAAAAAGACATAGTTTTACGGTAGTCATCATAAAAATCCCCTGCTAACAAGACAAGACTCTCTTTGTGATCTTCAAGTAGCGTTTGAACAAAACCCGACTCATGCTCTTGCGCGTAAGTTGGTTTATAATTTCCCTTAGTATAATCAAAATGTAAATCTGAAAAGAAGGCAATATTATCTATTGTCTTGTCTAAGTTACTTATATTCAAAACACTATTGTGAATTAGTTCATTCTTATTCATTTCACTCTACCTTTTGAACATTTTACAAGTCAACTGAATTTGAAATCATCTCTTGATTGATTAAATGTTTGTTTATCTGTGCGAATAATTTCCCATTGCAATAACACTAAGTAAAAGTATTACTAATGGTTGATATAGCATTCCCCAAACAATTCCAGCATATATTCCAATAGTGACAATCAAAGTGTCGCCCTCTAAATCTGAAAAAAAGTTTTCAAATATTTCGATATTAGCTATTACGATTGCAATGATTATTAGCGAGCTTAAAACAAAACAAGCAAAACCTATTATTCTCCTCACACAAAAAACCCCTAATATAAATTTTATGATAAACGTTCATTTCTAATTGTCATTATAGCATATGGATTTAAATTATTACGAACTAATTCCCAAAAAGAGAATTGCTGATAGCATTGATGAGTCTATCTTTTTCTTTGCTTTGATTTGTTTTTAACCTAATAAAATCAATATCATTTAAACCAAGTGCTCTATCCTTTATTTTATCATTAGACAATTGATGTTTACTTTGCTCGTGAAATGCTATTCCATCAACTTCTATTACAAGAATTGGTTCTTTTGTAACGGTATTAATGACTAAGAAATCAACATGCGTCCATGGATGTCTAAGATATTTTTGTTCTATTGAATCAAATTCGGAATAATCACGTAATAATCTTTGAAGTGGAGTGTGCATAATAACTTTAAGATTCTTGTATCCCTTTATTACATCCTGTATTAGATTTAAGGCAATATTTTCAGTATCAAATTGTGCTTTAAAGTGATTTTTTCGAAATGATTCCAATTCTTTTTGATAGTCAGAATATAAAATATCAAAAACTGATTTCACATTTCCTTCTTGAATATCATTGATACTAGAGTTATATTTAATGTATTTAATCAAATCAGCAATATTATTGTTTTTACTTTGATAAATTTTATCCGACACAACAAGGTTAAGTTGCTTCTTTGCCCTAGAAACTGCAACATTGAGTAAATCACTCTTACTAACAAAATCCTCTTTCTCAGATTCAAAAGAAGCACTTGGTCTAATATCATTTGCAACAGTTGATAAGATAACAACATCTTTTGCTCTTCCTTGAAATTTATGAACAGTGTCGACTTCAATTTTGTCAGATTTAATCTCAATATTTTCATTTAGAACTTCAACTTGTCTTCTATATGGCGAAATTACACCTATATCTTTGCATTCCGAGTTCTTAATAATGAGGTTTATCTCATCAACTTCTCGTAAGTTATATAATCCAGATCCTTCCGGATTTTTTCTTGCATGATTTCCAGGTACTGTTTTATATATCTTCAAAGGAGAAATTTCTGAGTTAGGTTTTGTTAATATAATGAGTTCATTATTATAGAATTTTTGATTGCAAAAATTAATAATCAACGGGTGACACCTATAATGTTCCTTAAGCATTACTTGAGGTGCATCAGTAAATACTTTTGACATTGAAGATAAAATGTTATTACCAAAGTAGTCATACTCATCGCTGATATTAAAGAGCTTCTTGAGTGTTTTATTTTTATCTTCTAGGTATTGGTTTTCAATTTGAGGTAGTTGTTTTGAATCCCCTACAATAATTGCGTTTCTCGCACAATAAAGCGAAAGTACAGAGCTTAATAAATCAGTTTGAGATGCTTCATCAATAATAAGATAGTCGAAAACATATCCATGATTAGCACTAGGAATTAGTGAATGAGTTGTACTTAAGATTACTGGAAACTCAGCAATAAACTCATTGAAATTATTCTTGTAGTTTTCAATCGAGAATTCTTGTGATGTAATTGAAGAATATTTCATTTTTAGTTTAAGTTGAAATAACTGATTGGATATTTTTTGATATTTATTTTTAGCTTCTAAAAAATCTTCAAACTCTAAATATTTTTCTAATTTATCTATTTCTTTGTCAATACCCGCTATTTTGAGTTTGTAATATTTTTGATCCAGATAATCAATTAAATCCTTTATGGATTCTTCAGTTTCATTCTTAAATGAAAATCCATATTTAATTTTTAATAGAAACGATCTAAATCTAGATTTTTTCTGAAGATGCTCGAGCTCAATCTTGAACTGAATGAGATTGTCTAAGTTGCTTGTTCTTTTAGTAATTTTCTTCTTTGGTTCATCAATCAGTTTATTTTGTGATTGAAAATGCTCATATTCTTTCACTAGATTACTTCTATACGTTTTTAATTTTGCTAGTGTATTTTCCCTTTCGTAAAGCTTTGGGAGTTTTTGTTGGTAATTTCTACACTGTTTTTCTAAATAATCAATCTCTAGATTCCCAACGCTCCAATTATTTATTATTTCTTCTCTATTAGATTCAGATTTTTCCCAAAAGAAAACCATCTTGTTATCCTTATTACCAAGTAATGCAGCAATGAATCCTAAACCATACTCATCTAATTTTTCTTTAACGTTACTTATAGCAGCGTTATTATTAGAAACTACAGCTACTGTTTTATTTTGATATACTGCATTAGATATAATGTTTAATATGGTTTGTGTCTTTCCTGTTCCAGGTGGTCCCTCAATAAATGAGATATTAGAACTAAATGCGTTTTCGACTGCAGCTTTTTGACTCAAGTTAAGACCAAAAGGATATATGAATGTTTCCTTTGCATCTCTTTTAAGTGTTTTAAAGTGAGTTAGATATCTGTATAGAACTGTGTGTGTTAACGTAGGATTAATATGCTCATATTGATAAGCCAGGTGATCGGCATCTCCGTCTTTTGATTGTCTCGATAGTTCTTTGAAGTAATTAAACCTTAATTGCCATTGTATTTTTGGATCGTCGATATTATCTATTAAACTAAATTCTGAGCTGTGTAGTATTAAACTTTTTTTACTTTCATAGAACAGTTTATAATACACGCCAAAATCAACAATCTCTTTGACTTCTCTTAGAGGCTGACCATGAAAAAAAACTTCCGTTTTATTTGGATTAATTATCTTTTCCTTTTTATATATTGTTATTTTGTGATAACTTATTGGAAAAAAAGTGTCATTGCCATAAAATTTGACTCGAACACTATTACTATCTGCTTGATACCATTGTATTTGAGATGTTTTATCTTGAAACTTATCGCTAAAGTTGTCTAACATCATAATCAATATTTCTTTTTCATTGATTTTTGACATTTCCCCGTGCCCCACTATCAAATATACTTGAAACCAACCTATTATCGTTCTTAATTAATATAATTATAACATGAGTTGTGAGCCAATACTAAAAACTTTAAAACTTATATACAGATAAGCACATATTTTAATCGTTTTTTCATATTACAGAAAATAAATTTATTCAATCTCCATGTTAAGTCTAGTTAATTTCCATTGCTAAAACTTATGTGTAGATAAATTTATGCATATTCGCATTTGAAAACAATTTTGATTATATCAAATAAGAAACTATAAGAATATTCATGACTCACTAATTAGTGATATTTATGCTTAAAAACCAACTAAATCATTGCATTTTGATGAAAAAATAAGGCTTATTCTAAAAGAATAAGCCTTAACTGTCTATTTTGGTGACCCGTATGGATGCTTTAAGTGATCATGGACGACCGAAACAAATTCAACTAGCAATTGTTATTGACCGAGGGCATAGAGAACTCCCTATTAGAGCAGACTATATTGGAAAGAACATACCAACAAGCAAATTTGAAAAAGTAATCATTGATATGAATGAAATGAATGTGTGTATAGATGAAGACAGTCAACATTGAGTTGATTGTTTTTTATTTTTAGACTATATTTATAGAGTATCTAGTTTTTTATTATCCATAAAGAACCATTCAAAAAAAGAGAAAAAACTATCTTTAAGACGTTTATTTTTATTGCCTCTTTTTTTTATTTACATTATAACATAATTTGGGTATCACTTAATTATCAAAGGTAATGCATCTATCAAGTTAATAGATATTTTTTTTAGTTCATTATTAACTGTGTTTAAATCATATTTTTCTAATATTCCTTTTTTTGGAAAATCACTTCCGTGGGTTATCCATGATCTAATTCTATAACATTGCGTTACGAATCCCTCAAAAGTATATCCAAGTATTTCACTAGGTTGTTTAGCTTTAAGCAGCAATGTGACTAATTGTTTTTTTATTGATTTTGCTTTTAATTTACCAATTTCTGATGCAATATTATTCTTAATAAGATTGTTCAAATCAGTATCCTTCACATAAGCTACTGCTTTATCGATTAATTTTATTTCCTCTTCTGATTTAACTTTCTCATTTTTATTGAGTATATTTGTAAGTATCTCAAGAGACATAATGATCCCAAGTAACTTCAGTTTCGGATTACTCTCAACCACAGTTGAATTGAAAGACTCTAGGGAAGATGATATGATATTTTCATTTTTCATAATCATCAATTTCCCATTTGTGTCCTTCATACAATCCGCTAAAAGTTTTTCATCATCATTTAAACTCACACATGCCTTTAGTGTTGATGATATTATTTTAGGTTTTTGATCACATCGATAAACAAGAACAGCATCATTTTCTAAAATAGGGTATTCTGAAAGACTTTTTATCTCTACAGGTATTTCCAAATTTTTAACATCTTTTATAATCCTTACATTATATTTATAACCAAAATTATTTAAAGCTGTAAAAACAATATTTGAATAGTTCAATGCTTCTTCAAATGTGCTAAACCTTGAACATTTCATGGTTAGATGACTCGAATCTGAAATATTCATTAATTGGTCTTCTTCAGTTTTATTTCTACTGAAAATTTCACAAGTAAAACTCTCATTTTCATAAATGACTTTTGATTTATTTGTGATATTGATTCTTCGATTTTCATTAATGGAAAAATTACAAATCAGAACAAACATAATGGCCTCCTTAGATGTCAATATTTTAGCAGTGTAGTTTATAAAATTTCTTGATGTAAATCTTTTTAGTATCTTTTATATAAGAAAATAACCTTTCGACTTTGTCTTCTACCATTTAAATATATTGTACCATTTTTTTCGTGTTTATTTAACTCTCTAATTTACCGTAGATGATGGTTTCGACATAGCTTTTCATATAGATATGTTTTTTTATAAAAGAGTTTTTCCATTAAGCTTTTATCATTTTATTTTACATCTACCACGCTTACCACGTGTACCACGCCAAAAACAAGAAACAACCCAAAACTTATGTATACATAAGCTTATGATTTTGAATGATTACATAAACCATTCTTGGAAATCAAAACTACCGAATGAATACCGTTTATATTCTCATAAGTTTTTGAGCAACAGGAGCGTAGACCCTAAACGACTAAAATGAAGAAGTTTTTCACTCTATAAATCAATCACTTGCAAACTTCTGGTAACGTCCAAACACCCTCGCTTTTCATCCACTTTATAGCCCAACAAAGACAAAAAAAGCCTATCTCTTGTATGAGACAGACTTACTCGGCTAACTATGGTGACCCGTAACGGTTTAGAACCCCTAAGTTTTAATGTATAGATTTACTGCTCAAATGATATAATTGTTTTTCATCATGAATCTTGATGTGTCTATTAACGATTGAAAGTACAGGAAGTATCAACTGTTTATAGTAGATAGCAATACTTAGATCATCACCTGATAAAAGGGGCATCATTTCATCATATTTTTCTATTAGAATATCCTCAATACTTAATAATCCGTTATCATCAACATAAATCTCCTCAAATTCATCTTTGTGATTCAACTGATTTGTTAGTATCAATCTAATATACATCTTCAATGCATTATCAATTGCTTCCTATTTTAAGTTTCCTTGTAAACACATCTCAGGTTAACCTTACAAATGCTTGCCTTAATATAAAAAATGGCATTAATTCAATTTCATCAGTTGAAATTTGATTCATTAATATATCAATTTTGTCCATATATTCATTAGAGTTTAAGTACTCATCAATATCAATAAATTCATGTTCATATAGCTCTCTTGCAACATATTCAAGTTTAGATGTGAAAATAGAACCTCTCAAAAATGAATAAAGTCCAATATTGTCAAAATGCAGAATATCATAATATAATTTAATCTTAAAGTTATATGCATCTAAAAACTTCTTTACAGTTATTGTAATACAATCCCTTTTGCTAGTGATTTGAAACTGTTCAAACATGAACGCTTTGAAAATTCTATCCGCTAGATCATAAAAATCAAGAGAATCTTTCATTGATAATTTCAAAGTATTCCTAGATCCTTCAATAAATTCATCTTTTATCTGTGAAAATTTACACCAATTTTTTGGCATTATTCATTCTTCTTTCCGCTAATAGCTTAATTTTATCTTACCTATAAATATCTTATTCATATGATACTTCAAGTATTTGATATCCAAATTTTTCCTTGAATAAGCTAAACTTTTTTGATGAAAATGACTTGTTGAATCAATATGTAATATAGTAAGTCGCATTGGATTGATAGCAATGATTCCTTGTAAATCAATAACATCATGACCATCCAGTCCAACAGAAATGTTATCTTTTTCAATGATATATAAATGCGTATATCTTCAAATTCATCCATTACAAAACAAAACTTAAATCACTTTGTTTAATACTTTTGAGTTCAATTCCGGTATTAATTAGTGTATAGTCTTTGTCTTGAATATTATTGGGCTTTAAATATTCAATGGGCTTAATGTTATTAGTTTCAGTATACAAATTATATCATTTAAGAGGCTGATATGAAAGCCTGATTTTGAATTCTATAACTCATTGGTGTCATATAGTTTAGAATTGAATGGATTTCCATTTCTCTAAGTTTTATAATAATTTGTTCAGTTGTAAATCTTTAACCCTTCATACGTTCGTATCCCTTTATTGGTTTAATTTTATCACTAAACTCTAATTAAAGTTGGATACATTTTTGGGGCATTCCAATAACACATATATTAATATTACGGTTTATTTATATTTTTTGTAATATTTCATGTAAAGTTTCATAAGTTTACTACTCGTACCATGCCACATTTTGATAAAAGATCCAAAACTTATAACATTATAAGTTGGTATTTTTGCTCTTTTTTTGAAACTACACATCAACTTCTAAAGACTCGTTGTAATTTTTGCTTATGTTGTTATAAGTTTGGTAAAAACAGGTGTTAACTCCCTAAATAAATATTTTTATTTCAAACTCGCATTTTTGAGTCATTCAAAAATCAGTTCCATCCACCAAGAAATTGCTATAAATTCAAATACAACAATGGCTTAATAAGCGTAAAAAAAGCCCCATCTCTGTTAAGAAATGGGGACACTGCTTGCGTTGGTGACCCGTAGCGGTTTCGAATCCCTAAGTTTCAATATGTGGAATTTATTATCATATGATATATCTATTTTACTTAAAGTATATTAATTTGATAAACCTTATAAAGATATACATAAGTATTCAATCGTATTTAGCAGTAATTTTTTTTACTTTTTTACATTTTGCCTTATATATTTATAAATAACCAAAACTGGTTCACTTAAAATTAGAAGTAATCCAATAGATACAAGCCAAATGCTTACTTGATATAAGATCCCAATATTCCATTCTTCAAGAAACGCTTGAAATCGTGTTTGATCACTCCAATTACCAATCGGATTATCTATGCTGGAAAGTTTAATCAATAAAACTGAAAAAAAACCAGATAAAAAGAAAACTACCCCAATAATTATTTTTTTCATATTCCCTCCAAGTTGTAACTCTGTATTCTTAGTATAACAAATAATAAAGGGAAAAGCTATTATGAATGTTTTGTTTAAGATTTTGTGTTTTCGCTAGGCGAAACTGAAATTTCAGCACGTGAATCTTCAATCATTTCTCATAAAAAATAAAAATCTATCATTCTAGATTTATTAAACTAATTAAATGGTGATAAAATTTATCTTTCTTATCTATCAAAAACATCAATTTACCACTCATACCATCTAAATCACGCTATATTTTGATAAAAGACATAAAATTTATATCAACATAAGTTGGTATTTTGGTGGTCTTTTTGAAATCATACTTCAACTTCAAAAGATTTGTTGAAATTTTGCTTATATTGTCATAAGTTTTGCAAAACAGGCGTTGACACCCAAAATGGATATTTTTGTCTCAAATTTACATTTTTATGAATTCAAAAATTCAATTTCGAACCTTGTGAACGTGCTTTAATTTTAAACATAAGAATGGCTTAACAAAGACAAAAAAAGCCCCATCTCTGTTAAGAAATGAGGACACTGTTAGCGATGGTGACCCGTAACGGTTTAGAACCCCTAAGTTTTAATGCATAGATTTACTGCTCAAATGATATAACTGTTTTTCATCATGAATCTTGATGTGTCTATTAACGATTGAAAGTACAGGAAGTATCAACTGTTTATAGTAGCTAGCAATACTTAGATCATCACCTGATAAAAGGGACATCATTTCATCATATTTTTCTATTAGATTATCCTCAATACTTAATAATCCATTGTCATCAACATAAATCTCTTCAAATTCATCTTTATGATTCAATTGATTTGTTAATATTAATCTAATGTATATCTTCAATTCATAGTCAATTGCATGCTCTATGTCAATAAATTGATCTGGATTTGCTAAATCATATAATCTTCTAGGATACAATAGCAAGAATTCATTTAGAACTTGTTTCTCTGATTCTGTGATTTGCATATCAAAGCTCTTATGTTCATAGATATATGCTTTTTGAATTGCTAATTCTGAAGTAGGTAATTCAATTGAATCTTTTTCATTCTTATGAAAACCGTTTCGTGTATATATCTGATGACTATAGTAATCTTTATTAGATACAATACTACAAAAATCAGTGGCTTGATATTCCTTATGAATATGTTCCATTAATAATTGCAATACAACGTCTTCGTTATCATTTGATATGCTCTTTTTTTCATAAATTTTGATATCGATAATTCCTCTTAAATCAATAAAGTCATAACCAGCTAACCCGACAGGCATACTATCTTTCTCAATGATAAACAGATGAGAATTGTACGAAATTGAGTGTGATATATAAATACGTATATCTTCAAACTCATACTTAATGTCATTCATACTATAGTTTGTATTTTGGTTCATCCATTGCAAAAGTAAACTTAAATCATTTTGTTTAATACTTCTTAGTTTAATACTGGTGTTGATTAGTGTATAGATTTTGTCTTGAATATCATTGTGCTTTAAATATTCAATGAGTTTAATGTTGTTTGTTTCTGTAACTAAATCACCATTATCAATTGTAAAAATATCGGTGATCATCCCATTAAGTAACTCAACTAAAGACTCTCCATATATCTCTGGGTGTGGCAAATGATGGTTAATTAGCATCCTTGGTACAATAATTCTTCTAGTTTTCATCAACTAGTCCTCCTGGCTTTAGCCATTATAATACAGCTTATGCTGCTTACCCTTTGTACCAAGGTATTCAATTTTTAGAACATTAATTTTCTATATTCTCCAATATACTCTAAAACTAATATCTCTAGTTCTTCAATTGTTTTAACTGAATCATTAATTTTGTTTATCCCAATTTGTTTAGCGTTGTTTTGGACCTTGAACATTTCACTTTTATTAATACTTTCTTTCCATTTTTTCACATTGACTTCAGTATATTTTTCTTTTTTATCTGGTATAAGAATTCTAAATATAAAAGATCCTGCGTTAAAATCTCTGCTTCTTATTTCTAAATAGGGAAACAGTTTAAAATCGGTTTCAACGAGAAAAGCTATATAGATATATTTGTTTTGATAGTTTCCAAATTCAGTATAAAAGTTATTTGGCAATTTCAATTTATGAGTGAGTGCGAAATTATACCAATTTTTCATGTTCCAATCTTTAATTTCTCGTGGTAATTCAGTAGCCAAGTCATCATAAAGACTCTCTATATAGTCAACATAGTCTTTCAAAAAATGGTTTTTAATATCGATTTTTAAGTTAGAGAAAATCCGATGGATTGATTTTATATCAAATGTACTCCATTTTGCATCAATTGCTTCTTGTTTTTCCCGTTCAGTCAATAAATTCGTTTTATATAAGATATATATATGTTTTCCTTTGTTATCCCAATTTTTGTTCATATAGTATGCATATCTATCCAATTGATTGTCATGCGTTGTGGTAATCGTTTTATCTTCAATAGCGATAACGTAATTATTGTTATTTACCGTACAAAATATCAATACATCAATTTTCCCTTTTTGGGCTAATGTTTCAACATAAGTAATGTTCATATCAACTTCTAACGGAAATCCTAAAAAATGTCTAAGCAATTCTCTACTGGCAATGTTAACATCCTCAAAAGCAGAATTCCAATTTTCAAAAAGCCATCTCAAAAAAGCATCTTGAGATAATTCTTTTGTTGCAAATTCAAAAATATTTTTTGTTCTTTTCATATATAATTTCTCATTTCACAAGCCATTTCTATACTTTTATTATACCATATTTATAAACAAATTTCGTTGGTTTTCTACACATTAATTGCCTTATCAATATGAACATAGATGTTATAAAAATGATTAATAGGTTTCGCACTGTTCCCCTTAAAAATTATAGTTTTAACTTATAAAGAAATGTTAGATTACCACGCATACCACGAGTACCTCGCCATAAATTGATAAAAAACCTAAAACTTATATCAACATAAGTTGGTATTTTGGTGACCTTTTTAAAATCATGCTTCAACTTCTAAAGATGCGTTGAAATTTTACTTATATTGTCATAAGTTTTGCAAAAACTGGCGTTGACACCCTAAATGCATATTTTTGTCTCAAATTTATCTTTTTATTTGTCTTATTTTTTGTTTATAAACCTCGTAAAAAACACTATAACTTTAACCATGAAAACAGCTTAACAAAGACAAAAAAATCCCCATCTCTGTTAAGAAATGAGGACACTGTTAGCGATGGTGACCCGTATGGGATTCGAACCCATGAGTGCATGCGTGAAAGGCATGTGAGTTAACCGTTTCTCCAACGGGCCATTTGATGGCGGAGTAATAGGGATTTGAACCCTAGCACCGGTTTCCCAGCCTACACCCTTAGCAGGGGCGCCTCTTAAGCCACTTGAGTATTACTCCGTAACCATCATATACGCTTTCGCGCCTATATAGAATATCGTATTTTTGCTTTATTGTCAACCTATTTCCTTTAAATAGCCCCTTTAATTTACCTTTGATATTGCGTAATAAAAATTGTTGTGTTATTATCATGCTAAATGATATCTTAAAATATCGATCGGGGACAATATGAAAAGAGAATTTTTTATAATACTTGGAATTCTATTATTTTTAAGTGCTGGAATGACCTCCTATTTCTATTTTGAAACAGAACTTGCAAGAGCTCTTAGAATAATGGATACTCTAGATTCTATGACACTTACCATTTCTAGTACTGATAGAGTCTATATAGATGGGAACAATGTCAATTATTCTTTTTTAGGAGAATCGGATTACTTCTGCCATTTTGGCTCAGATAAAACTGATTGCTACGATCCTAATGGATATTATATAAATACCTTGGAATACTACTCACCATACCCTGAAGCTGGTTTAGGTTTTTCTAGATTCACTAATTTATTAGAATATGATTGGACCCTGGTTGGTGATTCCTACGAAACTGGTTATATAGATTTTAGTCAAAGTTCAATAAAACTAAAACTTAAAATAGTAGGCAATTATGTTGTTTCCATAAGTTTCATACACTTTGGAGACGCGAATACTTGGATTGACTGCTATTTCACTAAATTAAATGAAACAGTTGTGACAATGCCAGACATAGTTACAACCGGCTCATAATAAGCAAATAAAACAAGGCCTTAACTTAAAAGATCTCACAAAAAAGGAGCTTCTATTTGATTCTAAAAGAAGTTCCTTTTAATTTTTATTTATTTTTGAATGCTATCTTGTAACATTGTCAATCCAACTTTGCCTCTATTTAAATCGATATTCAAGACAAACACCTTAACAATATCACCTACATTTAAAACATCTTTAGGATGCTTAATATAGTGTCTTGCTATTTTAGAAATATGGAGTAACCCATCTTCTTTAAGTCCTACATCAATAAATGCTCCAAAATCAACAACATTACGTACAGTACCTTCTAATTCCATACCTACGCTCAAATCATCAATCTTTAGGATATCACTTCTAAGAAGCGGTTGAGCAAATTGATCTCTAGGATCTCTTAGTGGTGCGATAAAAGCATCTAATATATCATCTAAAGTATACTTATCAACCTTAAGTTCTTCTCTGAGTTTTGCTCTATCAATAGTCGATACAGCGTCTTTAACGATGTCTTTACCAAACATGAGGCCCGTAATATTAAACATCTTCATGATCTTCTTAGCGGTGCCATATGACTCAGGGTGAACCGCTGTCATGTCAAGTGCTTCATCCCCATCAGGAATTCTTAGGAAACCTGCTGCTTGTTCAAATGTCTTAGCGCCTAGTTTAGGAACGCCCATGATATCTTTTCTACTGCTAAATTTGCCTAGTTTATCTCTATATGTAACAATATTTTGAGCACTACTCTTATTTAATCCAGAAACGTACATTAAGAGTGCTTTAGATGCTGTGTTGATATTAACGCCTACTTGGTTAACAGCTTGAGTTACCACGAAATTAAGTGATTCATTTAATTTTTTGGGTGTTACATCGTGTTGATATTGACCAACACCAATGCTTTTCGGATCAATCTTAACTAGTTCTGATAATGGATCTTGTAATCTTCTAGCAATGGATGCTGCAGATCTTTCCTCAACTGAAAAGTCAGGAAATTCTTCTCTTGCGAGCTCGCTTGCTGAATAAACAGATGCTCCAGCTTCATTTACAATCACATATTGTGCTTTTAATCCGGTTGTCTTTAATAAGTCTGCAACAAAACTTTCTGTTTCTCTACTTGCAGTACCATTACCAATAGCAATCAATTCAACCTTATGTTTTTTAATAATAAGTAATAAATCTCTTTGGGATTCTTGAATTTGTCTATCTGAGATACTTCCGCCTAATGTCTTTTCATGAGGATAGATAACGCCTTTTTCTAAGACTTTACCTTGCTCATCAACAACACTGAGTTTACACCCTGTTCTAAATGCAGGGTCAATACCTAAGATGACTTTACCTTTAAGTGGTGGTTGTAATAATAGTTTATTAAGATTAATAGAAAATATTTCAATTGCTTGTTCTTCACCTTTTTCAGTGAGTTCACTTCTAACTTCTCTTTCTAAACTTGGATAAATAAGTCTTTTTAGAGAATCAACAATTGCATCTTTTAAAACAGGTGCTGCAGTTGAATTTTCTCTTTTAATGACTTTTCTTTCTAAGTAAGACGTCATTCTTTCTTTGTCTAATTCGATTTTGACTGAAACTACTTTTTCTTTTTCAGCTCTATTAATCGCTAAAATACGGTGAGGTCTAATTTTATTAACGGCTTCGCTATATTCATAATACATTTCATATACCTTGCGATCATCAACAGCATTTTTCTTAACACTACTAACAACCATGCCATGTTTTACCATTTCAGCTCTAAGTGATTTCCGATAATTCGCATCATCAGAGATCATTTCAGCGATGATATATTTAGCACCTTCAATTGCTTCATCTTCAGTGGCAACCATATCATTTAAATATTTCCTTGCTTCTTCTTTAACATCTTCATATGGAAACATCAAAAGCCAATTAGCGAAAGGTTCAAGACCTTTAGCAACTGCTTCTGTTGCTTTTGTTTTTTTCTTTTCCTTAAATGGACGATATAAATCTTCAACCTCTACCAATTTCTTAGCTTCTAAAATTTCAGCTTTAAGATCATCTGTTAACATCCCCTTTTCATCAATCAGACGCATAACTGCTTCTTTTCTAGATAAAAGGTTGTTCGCATATTCCCATGTTTTGAAGATTTCATTGATTTGTTCTTCGTCAAGTCCGCCAGTTGCTTCCTTACGGTATCTTGCGATAAAGGGGATCGTGTTACCTTCATCTAAAAGATTAAGGACAGAAACCACTTGTTTTTCACCAATACCTAACGCTTTTTTAATCTCTGTAATAATTTGTTCATTCATTATTTTCTCCTTCATATAGCACAAAAGGGCAATGCCCTTTCGATTTTTTTATTATTTAAAGCTTATTAATTTCTAATAGAATATCGCTAGCTCTAGTTTCTAATTGGAATGTTTGAGCATTGATATCAAAAGTTAGAAGCATGTTGTCTTTTTCACTATCTAGATTTAAATGTGCGATTTCAGTCGTTGTAAACAGGTCAGCACTTGATCCCAAATCTAAATCAATAAAGAAGAGTGCAATTTCATCAATATTAGCAATTTCATCAATAGCAGCTTGAATATCGGTATCGATAGCGCTACTTCTGTAGAAATAAACATAAATAAACTCATTTGAATTTAAGACTGCTCTTAAATCTGCGTACTCATCTTTTCCATTAAAGTAACTAAAATCACCAAATACACCATAATCATCTTCTTGAGTTATATATTTCAAATCCGATGAGCTAATGTGTAGGTAATCATCATATGGAATAACTTCTTCTTCTTGATTTAAGTATTGGAATAAAAAGACTACAGCAACAACGACAAATGTCAATACAATAACACCCATACCAACTTTAAAGAACAATATTTCATTTTTAGTTGGTTCTCTTTGTGGTGAAGATTTCTTGCTGTTTTTCTTTGAAACATTTTTCTTTTGTGTTGCATTTACATTTTTATTATTACTACTATTTGTTTTACTTGTGTTTGTTTGGACTCTTGCCATATTGTCACTTCCTTATCATATTGAATTATACCGAAAACCCCATCAAATTACAAGATAATGGGTAAATATGTTAAAGCTTTTCTATCATCACATAACTAATTGCATGACAATCAGTATGTGTAATGCTTATATGAACGATTTCACCCTTAGTAAAAAACTCAGTATTGACGTAGGGAACTCCATTTTCATAGTTAAGAATTGAGAAATCTTTATAGTTTGTTTTTCCTGGTCCACACCCTATCGCTTTAAAGATTGCTTCTTTAGAAG